>Ga0182018_10000122_pt1 | contig 96388 bp, 90 predicted proteins | sample 812P2MmetaG_FD_120490 | JGI IMG/M metagenome (GOLD analysis project Ga0182018, IMG submission 120490) | Permafrost microbial communities from Stordalen Mire, Sweden - 812P2M metaG | ecosystem: Environmental > Terrestrial > Soil > Wetlands > Permafrost | place: Sweden: Stordalen | collected...
GCGGACGGCCCTGGCGGCCTCCCTGGCGGACACGGCGCTCCAGAGCCGCGGCCATTTCCGGTTCGCCCATGCGTCCAGCGAGAGCCTGCCAGTCGGCAGCGGTGAAATTGGAAAGGTCTCCCAGGTGGGCGACGGACCTGTTGCCGAGGACCGTTGCCGGTGCGAACGTTCTCGACCAGCTTGCAGTAGCGGTAGGTTTTGCCGTCCTTCTTGACGACCGAACTGCGGAGAACCCACGCTAGCGACTAATAGCTCAGGACAATAATGGCAGAAGTATCAGCATAGATCAATGGGTCAGATACGATTTGTCACTACAAGCGTTTTTCAGGATTTTTGGGACCTCACTGCAATGGCTGCCGCATCGGGGTTTCTAAAATGGCCAAACTACTACATTTGTGTGCGGAAAACGGGTTAGCGAACTTATGAAACGACGTACTTAGTTAGTTAGCCGATGGCGGCGATGCCCAGTTGGACTACTTCCATGTCTTCCTCCTGGGGCAGACCGCTGACGGCTACCGAGCCGACTAGCTTGCCGTCCTTCTTGACGGGGACGCCGCCGCCCCAGCCGCAGAAACGCGGGTCGCCGTAATAGGAGATATCGAAGCCCTGTTCCGGGTTGCGAACCTTGGCGCCGACGTCGAAACTGGGCTTGCCGGCGCGCGCCGCGGTAAAGGCTTTGTTGCCGGCGATGGTGATGGAAGAGAAGGCGGCGCCATCCATGCGGGCAAGCGCGATCAATTCGCCGCGGGAATCGGCCACAGCGACCACGGCGGCTTTGCCGCGACGGGAAACTTCGGCCACGATGGCGTCGATGGCGCGGCGAGCCTCTTCGTAATCGAGATTCAGTTCGGTAGTCACTCGGTATCGCCTCCGGAAGCCGCTATTCTCGCATACATTTCGACGAAGCCTTGGATGGGGATCTGCTCGGCACGCAGGCCGGCTTCGGGCCAGACGTCCACGAGGTGCTTGCCATAGGTTTCGGCCAGATTATTACGAAGGGTTTTGCGCTTGTGCTCGAAACAGCGGCCCACGAAGCGCAGCAAGCCCTCGGGGTTCACGCCCCAGTCGTGGTGGTGCGGTTCGAGCAGGACGACGGCGGAATCGACTTTGGGCGGCGGGTGAAATGCGGCCGGTTTCACGTCGAAGAGCAGGCGTGCCGCTGCAAAGAGCGCCGTCTGGACGGTGAGGAAGCCGTAGGCGCGGCTGCCGGGCTGGGCGACCAGACGGCCGGCCACTTCCTTTTGAATGAGGAAGACGGCGCGGGGCGGGTTGCTGCGCACGGTCTGCTGGAGAATCGGCGAGGTAATGTAGTAAGGCAGGTTGCCGGCTACGGGTGCGCGGCCCCATTGCGCCAGATCGGTTTCGAGGACGTCGGCATGGACCACTTGGAGGCGCGGTTCGGCGGCGAACTTGTGGCGCAGATGATCCACCAGGAAGGGGTCCAGTTCGACGGCTACTACGCGGGCGGCGCGCTGGAGGAGCTTTTCGGTGAGGGCGCCGCGGCCGGGACCGATTTCGATTACCAGATCCACCGGGGTGGGGCAGGCAACCGCGGCGATACGCTCCAGAATGGAGCCTCGAATGAGGAAATGTTGGCCGAGTTTCTGGCGCGACACCCGAAGCCGCTAGCCGCGCACCGTCACGCTGTTGTTATTGGTGCAACGCGTGTACTTACAGGGTGGAAGGCTCTGCCTTACCTGGATGGTGCCGGAGGTGTTGACTCCGTCTGCCGTGGCCGGATCGAAGCGGCCCAACACGATGATGCTCTTCATTTCGTCGGTGAGCTGGCCGCGAACGATCGTCCAATCCACGACCCTGCCCGACTCGTCGATGGTCAGGTTCACGATGTTGACATAGTCCGATTTCGGCTGGTTCGGGGAAGCGAAGAACGGAAAGTCGACGGCATTGCGATCGACCTGCTGGCCCCATGGCGTGGTGACGATGCTGCCTCTGGGAACGGTGGAGTCGGCGGTGAATTCATAGCCGCCGGTCTGACGCGCGAAGTTCAGAGTGGGCATCATCAGGCCGAACAACAATAATGCGGAGACCAAGCCGCCAGTGAGGGGCAAGGCGACGGGCCGCGCGAGGTTGTCGAACGCCAAATTTACGTTGGCGGCCAACCGCCGCACACGCTCGCGGACACTGATGCGGGCCAGTTGGCGTTCGCGCTCGTGGGAGGCCAGCACCCGCAACTTCGCGTCGAGCGCCACGGGGACCGGCGCTTGCGCCATCTTGCGCAGCAGGGCACGTTGAGTTTGCAATGCTTCGAGATGCGTGCCACACTCCCGGCACACAACGGTGTGCGCCAACATATACTCCCGCTCCGCAGCCGCCACTTGGCCGTCGAGGAGTAAAGAGATCCGTTCTTGCACGTTTTCGCAGCTCATACCATCTACTCTGCCGTCGTCGGCACTAATCGGGGGGCTGGCCTGTCTTTCAGGCTCCCCACGAGTTCTGCCCGCAAGGCTTCGCGGCCCCGCAGGATTCGGGACTTTACCGTCCCGAGGGAAACACCAAGGACTTCCGCGATCTCTTCGTAACTCATGTCGGTGATGTCCCTGAGCACCACCGCTTCACGGAATATGGGAGTCAATTTCTCGAGCGCCGCCGCAAGCATGACGTGCCGTTCCCGTTCGAAAGCCACGTCGAACGGCGAGAGACAACCGTCGGGAATCATATCCTTCCAGTTGCGGGTCTCTTCCGGATCCGAATCGAACTCCACTTCGCGCCGGCGATGGCGGAAAAACCACCTGCGCGCGTTGTGTGCTTCATTGACCGTGATCCGGTAGATCCAGGTCTTCAGGCTGCTCTGCCCGCGGAAAGCTCCAATATTCCGGAACACCTTGAGGAAAACCTCCTGGACTACATCAAAGGATTCCGAAGGATCGTTTAGCAATCGCAATGCCAGGGCATATACCGGCTGCTGGAACCGGCCGAGCAACTCTTCGTAGGCATGGGCTGCGCCGGTGCGAAGCGATTCCACGAGCCGCAGATCGTCGCTATCCGCGCCTTCCAGAGCCCGTTGAGCGCTCAAATCGAAAATCGAAGTGGCCACCGGCAGCCTCACAATTCAGCCTGATTCCAAGCTATCAGGAAAACTATGGCCTTGCAAAGGTATAGACACCCCTAATCCGCAAAAAGTTCCCAGTTGGTCCCGCTGGGCCTATTCCGGTTGGTACTCTAGGGGTTCATGCCTGTCCTCTTTGCCCCTACACTGACCCGGTTTGCCGCGGAAATCCTGGTGGCTGCCGGGGCGCCAGCCGAGAAGGCCGGGATCACCGCCGAAGCGCTGATCGCCTCCAACCTGCGCGGCGTGGATTCGCACGGCTTGCAACTGCTGCCGTTCTACATCGAGCAGATCCTGCGGGGCGAGATGGACCCCAAGGCGGACGGGCAGGTGGTTTCGGAGAGCGGGTCGTGCCTGGTGTTCGACGCGCAAAACGCGATCGGCCAATGGGTGGCGGAGACCTGTTGCGGCCACGCGGTGCGTCTGGCGGCGGCCTGCGGGGCTGGGGTGGTGGTGGCGCGGCAATCCAACCATTTTGGCGCCGCGGCGTGGTGGGCACAGAAGATGCGCGCCGCCGGACAGATTGGCCTGGTGTTCTGCAACGCTTCGCCGATCGTGCCGCCCTGGCAGGGAAGGGAAGGGCGGATCGGAACGAACCCGATTTGCATGTCGGTGCCGGGGCCGTGGCTGTTGGATATGGCCACCACGACAGTGGCGGCGGGGAAGATTTTCAAGGCCTTTATCAACGAGAAGCCCGAAATTCCCGCCGGCTGGGCCTTCGATTCGCAGGGCGTGCCGACTACCGATACCAAGGCGGCGTACAACCAGGGCATGCTGATGCCGCTGGGCGGATACAAGGGGAGCGGCCTGGGGCTGATGGTGGAGATTCTCTGCTCGGTGCTGAGCGGGGGCGCGATGGCCAACGACGTGGGTGGAATCCGCATTCGTGGCCGGCACAATCGCTGCAGCCAGTGCTTCATCGCCATCGATATCGCGCGATTTATGCTGGTGGAAGAGTTCACGGCGCGAGTGGAACAATTGGTCGGCCTGATGAAGGCGACGCCGACGGCGCCGGGCTATGACGAGGTGATGGTGGCCGGCGACCCCGAGTGGCGGACGGAAGCGGAGCGGCGGCGGAACGGGATCCCGATTGAAGAAGGCAATTGGGACCTGCTGGTGAAGACGGCGGAGCGGTTGAAGGTGGCTTTGCCTGGGTGAGTGAGGTGGCGCGAGGGCTTGGGGCGGGCAAGTGGTTTGGTGACGGTGTCCAAAATGCGAATGGGAGGCGATTCGTGGGCTGGCGGCAAGTGGCTTGAGGCCGTCGGCATGCTTGCGGCACTCCGCACCCTTACGGTATCCAACGGACCCACGACAAAAAACTATACGGTATCCAACGGGCCCACGACAAAAAACTATGCGGCATTACCCTTACGGTCGCGGCCCGGCGAAAGGGCGCGGCGCGGTGAGAGGCTTTCGCGCTGAGCCGCGAAGATTCCACGAGATCGGGACCTGGAGAGCCGAGGTGGGTCTCGGCGCTTGCGGACACGAGTGTTTGCGCCACATCTTGGACGACAAGGTGAAGCACGGCCCACCGCGCCCTGCCGTTTCAGCTTCCATGGGGGTTGAAACAGGAACGGCAGGAAGCGGCGGTTCAGTACAATAGACGATAGCGATGCTGGTTTCGATAGGCGCCAAACCGGAGCGGCCCAAGTGGCTACGGGCGCCGGCTCCATCGGGCGAAAATTACCACGATCTGAAAGCGCTGGTGGATCGGCTGCGTCTCCACACGGTTTGCGAAAGCGCCGCGTGCCCGAACGTGGGCGAGTGTTGGAACCAGCGCGCCGCCACCTTCATGATGCTGGGCAACGTCTGCACGCGCCGGTGCGGATTCTGCGCGGTGCAAAAAGGCGCGCCGCTGCCGGTGGATTACGACGAGCCGAACCGTGTGGCCGAAGCGGTGGCGGCACTGGGGCTGAGGTTCGCGGTCATCACCAGCGTCAATCGCGACGACCGGGAAGACGGCGGCGCGGAACTGTTCGCAATGGTGATCCGCGCCATCCGCGAGCGCGTCCCGGGATGTGGGGTGGAGGTGCTCGTCCCGGATTTCCAGGGCAGTCACCCAGCGGTGGAGACGGTGATGGAGGCGGCGCCTACGGTCTTCAATCACAATACGGAGACGGTGCCGCGACTGTATCGGCAAGTGCGGCTGGGCGCGCGTTACGAGCGGTCGCTCGATGTGCTGGCGCACGCGAAGCACGTGGCGCCGGGGATTCCGACGAAGTCCGGCGTGATGTTGGGACTGGGGGAGCGGAACGACGAAGTGGTGGACGTGATGGGGGATCTGCTGGCGCACGGGGTAGAGATTTTGACGCTGGGACAATACTTGCGTCCTTCGCCGAAGCATCTGCCGATTATGCGGTACGTGCCGCCGGAGGAGTTCGAGGAATTGCGGCGGCTGGGCTACGAGATGGGCTTCACGCATGTGGAATCCGGCCCGCTGGTACGGAGTTCCTACCACGCGTCGAACGCGGCGACGGTGAGCTGCTAAGAGTCTTATTGCATTTTTTGCCAGGTAGCCACGTTGCCGTAGGATTTGTCGTTTTCTCCATTGGCGGAAATGAAGGCGCGGACGGCGGCCGATGGCGAGAGCAGCAGCGTTTTGCCGTCGGCGGCGTGGGCGGCTAGCGGGGTGGTTTGCCGCTTCAGCCAGTCGGAGTCCAGAAAGGCCCAGCGCAACGAGTCGGCGCCCGGCCAGATGCGCGCGATGGCATGGCCGGGGATACGGAAATCGCTATCCTCGGACGGTATCACATCCAACAGTTCCACGTTTCCGATGCGGAAGAGCTGGGCTTGAAAACCAAGCGGGGCACTGCCGGCCAATACCATGATCTGATAGCCATTGTGGTCGTCCCGGCGGATGATGCACAAGGTCCCTTTGTCGTCTGAGCTTTCCCAGGCGCCCAGCAGCGCCGCGTCGAACGTGGTGTCCTGCACGGTGGCCACCGGTTCCAGCGAGAGCAGGGCAGGAGTGGGGGTGTCGCACCCGGTCAGTATCATGAAGCCGGCCACGGTCAACAGCATCGACGTAAGTTTCATATTTCGCCTCCGCTTAAGAACAGCGTCGCGGGAAGGCGGAAATTGCACCCGCTATGGGATAATTTGCACATGACGGACAGGCCGCGATGGTGGCTCATGGGCGTGGCGGCTTTGATGGCCGCGATATTTCTTTACCAGAGCATCGGCCGGGCGGGCGCCATCATGCTGACCGTGGGCGCATTGGCAGGCTTGGCGGGTTTTCGATTCTATCGTTCCAGAAATCCCAACAAGGCTACATCGGTCCGGTGTCTGACGTGCGGCGAGACGCTCAGTTCCACCGCGCGGGAATGCAAGTACTGCGGCAGCGCGCGGTGGACCGTCAACTGACAGGGCGCGCGGCAAACGCGACGGCGGCCAGCTTGGTGGCATGTTTGCGTACGGCTGGCGGCCAGGCTTCCACCATCTCGTGAAAGCGGGTTTCGTTGTGGCCGAAAAGAGCTCGCAGGGCCTCCTCGTATCCGGGCTCATTGCCGGCCATCGCCGACATAAACTTGTACGCGGCTTCCTGCGCGGCGCGCAGAAGATCTTTGCCCTGGTTGGCGCGGCGGGCCTCTTCCACCAGCTTGCGCAGCGCCACCGATGCTCCTCCGGGTTGCCGGTTGAGCCATTCCCAATGGCGAGGCAACAGCGTTACCTCGCGGGCCACCACGCCCAGTTTCGGACGCCCAGGACCGCGCGAGATATTGTTTGCCGGCTGGCCGGGAGATTCGCCCGGTGAGAGGCGCTGGCGAACGTCAGCCTCAGTGCCGCGAAAATCGACTTCGATCAAGTCGCTGCTGAGATCGTCGAAGATCAACACCGGCCCGCGCTCGCCACGGTCGATTACCTTCTTGGCTTTCAGCGCGACGGAGAGCAGGTCTCCGGTGGCGATCAGGCGGGCGCCTTCGAAGGCTGTGCATTGGACGCTCATTTGCGCCACCGCCCCCGGTCGCCGGCAAGGGCTTGTTCCAGAAGCGTGAATGTGGAGGTGGGAGATTCCATTGCGCCCGCGCCACTTATGATACTTCGGCGGGGGCAGCGGGGGAAGCGGGGAAATGGCGAGTCCGGGGACATTGGGCCGCGACTGCCCAGGAGCGTAGGGCCAGTGCAACGTATGGGACTCCGCTCCTTACGGTCGCAGTTCGGTGCCGGGTGTCGTTGCTTGGTGGCGGGTTGGTGGTTTTCGGGTTGTTGGGGCGCAATTCCCCATCGGGGCGCGTGTCATGCGAAAATTACAAGTAATGATCCTCAGTGATTTGGGTCGATTTACGCGCTAGCCAACGCACTAAAACTATGCCACGCATCCTCGACCGGATTGACTCGCCAGACAACGTCAAACAGCTCTCGCTTCCCGAGCTGGAACAGTTGGCCTCGGAAATACGCGAGGAGCTGATTGCCGTCCTCTCGAATAATGGCGGCCATTTGGGTCCGAACCTTGGGGTGGTGGAGTTGACGATCGCCCTGCATTACGTCTTCAATACGCCGCGGGACAGCTTTCTTTTCGACGTCAGCCACCAGGCCTACATCCATAAAATGCTTACCGGCCGGCGCGAACGCTTCCACACCATCCGCACGCCAGGCGGGTTGAACGGTTTCATGCTGCGTACCGAAAGCGCGCACGATTCCTACGGCGCGGGACACGCCGGCACGGCTCTTTCGGCGGCGCTGGGCATGGCCGTGGCGCGCGACAAGACGGGCGGCAAGGAACACATCGTGGCCATGGCGGGCGATGCCGCCTTCACTTGCGGGATCACCTACGAGGCGCTCAATAATATCGCGCACCATACGAGGCGGATGGTGGTGGTGCTCAACGACAACGAGTGGTCCATCGACAAGAACGTGGGCGCGATCGCCAGCTATCTGCACCACATTGTCACCAATCCGCGGTACGACTATCTGCATGACCGCGCCGGGAAGTTCGTGGAAATGCTGGGCGGCAGGCGCGCCTTGAAGATGGCGCGCAAGGCCGAAGAGGCTGCCAAGAGCATGCTTTGGCCGAGCGTGATCTTCGAAGAACTGGGGCTGAAATACTATGGTCCGATCGACGGCCACGATGTCTCCACGCTCATCAAGACTTTGGAATTCCTGAAGAAGGCCGACCGGCCGGTGTTGTTGCACGTGCTCACGCAAAAGGGCAAAGGGTTCGAGCCGGCGCTGCTGAAGCAGAAGAAATTCCACGGGCTGGGACCGTACGATCCCGAGACCGGGGAAACCAAGCCGCTCAGCCGGCGCACTTACTCCGAGGTCTTTGCCGACACGCTGGTGAAGCTGGCCAACCACAACGACAAGGTAGTGGCCATCACCGCGGCCATGCCCAACGGCACCGGACTGGACCGTTTCCAGCCGCATCATCCCGATAAGTACTTCGACGTCGGCATCGCCGAGGAGCATGCGGTGCTGTTTGCCGCGGGTCTGGCGGCCAAGGGCTTCAAGCCGTTCTGCGCCATCTATTCCACCTTCCTGCAGCGCGCCTTCGATCCTATCGTTCACGATGTCTGTCTACAGAATCTGCCGGTGGTTTTCTGCATGGATCGCGGCGGACTCTCGGCGGACGACGGGCCGACGCATCACGGCATCTTCGACATCAGCTATCTGCGCGGCATCCCGAATCTGGTCCACATGGTGCCCAAAGACGAGAACGAACTGGCCGACATGCTGTTCACCGCCATGAAATGGAATGGCCCCATCGCGGTGCGATACCCGCGCGGCGTTGGTCCCGGGACGCCTGTGAAAGACGTGCCCACCGCCATCCCGATCGGTAAGGCGGAGTTGCTCCAGCATGGCGACAACGATCGCGTGGCGATCTTCGCGCTGGGCGCGATGGTGCCCATGGCGGAGGAGATTGCGCTGAAACTGGAAGCGCAGGGCATCGCGGCGGCGGTGATCAACGCGCGCTTTGTGAAGCCCATCGACACGGAGATGCTGGAGTTTTTCGCACGCAGCGTGGATGTAGTGCTGACGCTCGAAGACCACGTGTTGCGCGGCGGCTTCGGCAGCGCGGTGCTGGAGGCTCTGAGCGATCTCGGGATTGCGACTCCGGTGGTGCGTGTGGGCTGGCCCGATCAGTTTATCGAGCACGGTAAGTTGGACGCCTTGCGGGCTAAGTACGGGATCTCGGTGGACGGGGCGATGGAGAAGTTGGCGCCGTATCTGGTGGCGAAGACGCGCGCGGCGGTGGTGGCGAAGCATCGGGGATAACCATGTCTCTCACACTGACCCTTGACCCTCATGGTGAGGAACTTCTCGCGGCGCACCTCCGCACCGGCCGCTACCATTCGCCCGAAGAAGTGGTGACCCGCGCTCTTGAAACCTTGGCCGAGAAGGAAGCACCTGCCGCGCCCGTCCGGACAATGACGCCCGCCGAAGCGGTGGCCGATATCCGCGAATTGCGCAAGGACGTCACGCTCGGTGGTCTCCGTATCAAGGATCTGATAAACGAGGGGCGTAAGTACTGATGCCCGGTTTTGTCGCCGATGCATCGGCGACACTCGCGTGGTGCTTTGAAGACGAAGCCACACCGGCGACCGAGGCGTTGCTGGAACGTGTTCGTGCCGGCGAAATCGCGGTAGTGCCGGCTCACTGGCCTACCGAAGTGATGAATGGCCTCGTTATGGGGGTACGCCGAGGCCGGATCGATCCGGAGCGGGTCGCCCGGTTTGCACGTGACTTGGCGGCACTGCCGATCCGCATCGAGCCACCTCACGCCCGGGCCGGGTGGGACGCTGTGGTCCGAGTGGCCACCCAGTATCAACTCACCGTGTACGATGCGGCTTATCTGGAACTCGCGGAACGAACCGGGCTGCCCCTCGCCACTCTCGACGGCGAATTGCGGAAAGCCGCGCTGGCCGCAGGCGTCGCACTGGCGGAAACATGAGCCAGCGGGATGAATTCTAGAGCATGACTCCACAATGGAACAACAAAAGGGGCGCCCTTGTTCTCACAGCGGCCCGGTCTTCGTCCCGAAACTACCGTTTGTGAGACCGTTGGAGGGTCCGAGACGGCGCGCCAGCCGAGATCGATTTCATCCCGTCAGGCCGCTTTCTCCACTCCAATTGAAAGCCGGCGGCCGAGAACGGCAAATGCCGCCTCCAGAAGTTTCAGCCGGGTGTTGTGATGCAGATCGAAGAGCCGGTCCACGTTCCCCCTTGAAATCCTCAGCCGGCGTGCCAACTCCGCCTTCCGCACACCCGAGTTCTTAAGCTCCCGGTGCAATTCCACCTTGACGCTGGCCAGCGCCGGCAACTTGATCCAGCGGTATTTCCTGCCGCGGTGAGTGGTTGCTGCCGGAACGTCCCTTCCCTGCTTGATCAGATCGCCGATCGCCATCATCAGAAAGTCCTCCGCCATTGCCACCGCCTCAGCCTCGGTGGCACCTTGCGTGGCGCCATATCCCACGTCCGGGAACCTCACGACGATTACGTCGCCTTCCGGTTTGAATTCAGCTTGGTATTGGGCCATGTCCTACCTTCCTTTCAGTCCGAGTTGCCTGAGGATAGCGTTCCGCGTGCCGCTTGCAATCTCCTTCGATGGATGACGCGGCATCATTGCCGAGCGGGCGCCGCGACGAACCATGGTGTGCTTTGTACCTTCTTCGAATGTACATCCCTGTGCCTTCAAGAACCGCCGCAGTTCGCCGATCGACACAACCATATTGTACTCACAAAGGAGAACAATTGGTAGACTCGGACCCTGCGCGGGGTGCTGGAATATCCGGGAGCGGGTCCAGTATCGCGTATGGGGCGTACCCAGGCCGTTACAGACGCCGAGGGCTCATCCATTTCGGGGTCCCGTATTCCAGCCCTCCGCTCCTTTACGGTTGCGGCTCGGGGGGAAGCACTTCCCGCTTACTTGATGATTTCTGGCGGGAAGACGAACCTGCGCGGGACGGTAATCGGCTCCGGGAGATTGAGGGCGCGAGGATTGCCGCGCACGGTGGCGTCGGCGATTTTGAGGTTCATGGACATCTCGTCGCCCTGCAATTGCACCTTTGGCAATTCCGGATCGACGGGTACGAGCACGATGTTGCCGGAGGCCTGCAGCAGTCCGTTCTTGATGGTCAGCCGGTCGGCGGTGAGACCGACGGGCTGATCGGTCAGCAGGACGGCGGTGCCGTATCGGAACACGCTGTGGTCCTCGCGGGCGGGAAGAGTGGCGTGGACGTGGCCGCGCAGTTCCAGTTCGCCGGTTTCGGAGCGTAAGGTGGCTTCGTCGGCGTGGAGGACGAGATCGCCGATCTTGGCCCGCGCGTGGCCCATGCCGTGGAGAACGGCGGCATCTTGAGTCAGCTTGTCGGCGGTCAGGTCGATGTGGTCGGTCTGACCGAGGGCCGGCACGAGCGAAATCGGCAACAGGGAGAGCGTCAGCAGGAGCCGCATCGTGTCTCCTCCTGAGTCGATTATACGCCCGGCGGTTATTCCAAGCGCATCGCCGTCATGGGATCGATCCGGGCGGCGCGCCACGCCGGCAACAGGCAGCCCAGAATGGTCATCGCAACGCACAGCCCGGCGGCGGCCAGGAACGTCGCCGCATCGTAAGGCTTTACGCCGGCCAGCAGCGCCTCCATCGTCTCGCCGGCGTAGTACGCCAATACTACTCCGGGAACCACGCCCGCGACGGCCAACAGAACGCCGCGCCGCAACACTATTCTCACGATATCGCCGCGTTGCGCGCCCAGCGCCATGCGGACGCCGATTTCGCGGGCGCGGTTCGACACCGTAAACGCCAGCACGCCGTGGATTCCCACCGCGGCCAGCAGAAATGCGATGGCGGCGAAAGCTCCGAGCACACGCACTTCGATGGCGCGCGACGCGGTGTCGGCTTCCACGATGTCCGCAAGCGTTCGCACGTTGGAAACCGGCTGCCCGGCGTCGGCGGCGCGTACGATGCGTTGGATCCGCGGGAGCAGCGCGGCGGAATTGCCGGCGGCGCGGACTACCAGGTCCTTTGGCGCGTAGAACTGGAACCAGCCGTCTTCCACCTGGCGATAGGGGAAATAGACTTGCGGTTCGCTGCTCCTCTCCATGCCGCGTACGCGGATGTCGCCGACCACGCCGACCACCATGCGGTTTTGAAGCGCCATTATGAAATGACGGCCGAGTGGATTCCGATTGGGCCAATAGCGTTGCGCGAAAGACTGGCTCACGACCGCGGCATACGGCCGGTCCAGGTTGTCGGCGTCCTCCACGTCGCGGCCCGTGCGCAGGGGAATGCGCATGGCGGCGAAGAAGCCGGGCGTGACAAAACGCATGCTGGCGGTGTGGGCAGCGGTGCGGCCCACCACGTGTTCTCCCACCTCCACCGGCCAGATTCCGCCGCCCATCACCATGGGGAGAAAGCTGATGTACGCGGCATCCGTGACGCCCGGAAGCTGGCGGATCTCGCCGAGTACGCGGTTGTAGAAGCCGGCGCGGAGCGCGGTGGAGTCGTATTTCGGAGTGGGCAACGCAGTCCGCAGGGTGAGGACGCCCTCGGTACGGAAACCGGGGTCGACGCCTTGGAGCTTCCACAGGGCGCGCAGCAGCAGGCCGGTGGAGACGAGGAGCACCACCGAGGCGGCGACTTCGGCCACTACCAGCGCCGAACGAAGCCGTTCTTTGCGGCCGCCGCCGGCGCGCGCGCCCTCGCGCAGGGCCGTCAGATCGGCCTGCCGGCAGACCCGCCAGGCGGGCGCCACGCCGAAAACGATGCCGGTGAGCGCGGTCAGCAGGGCGGCGAAGAGCAGCACGGGCCAATCGAATGCGGAGGCTTGCTCCACGGGCAACGAGTTGGGGGCCAGGCGGCCCAGCAGGGGCACGGTGAGGCCGGCTGCCAGCATGCCGAGCGCGCCGCCGAGTAGCGCCAATACCAGGCTCTCGGTTACCAGTTGGCGCACCAACCTTTCGCGTCCCGCGCCGATGGCGGTGCGCACAGCCAATTCTTTTTCCCGCACCAGGGCGCGCACCAGCAGCAGGTTCGCCAGGTTGGTGCAGGCGATCAGCAGGACGCAGATGGCTGCGCCGGCCAACGCCAGCAGCAAGAGTCGCGACTGCGGGGAGACATCGTCGCGCAGGAGAGAGACGTTGGCGTAGGAGCGCTCGTTCTCTTTGGGATACTGGCGCTCGAGTTGCGCGGTGACCACCGCCATTTCGGCGGATGCCTGCGCTAGCGAGACTCCCGGACGGAGCTTGCCGACCGCTTGCAGATAGTTGTCGTTGCGGTCCTCGAAGGACGCTGTCCCCAGCCGTAACGCGGTCCACAATTGGACGTCGCGATTGGGGAACGAGAAGCCTCGCGGCATCACACCGATGACGGTGTACGGTTCGTTATTCAGGAGCAGTTGGCGGCCCAGGATGGCGCGATCGCCGGCAAAGCGGCGCTGCCACAATCCGTAACTGAGCAGCAGCGTGCCGGCGGCGCCGTCGCGGTCTTCGGCGGGGCTAAAGACGCGCCCCAGGAGCGGCTGGATTTCCAACATGGGCAACACGTCGCTGGTGACAGGGGCGATGTCGAGCCGTTCCGGGTCGCCCGGACCCACCAGGTTGACGGCGTTGCCGTAGTAGGCGCCTAATGCGTCGAAGGAGTGGGTTAAGCGCTTCCAGTCGCGATAGTTGGCGGGCGAGAGCTCCAGTTGCGAATAGTCCGGAACGGTTTGCCATAGTTTCACCAGTCGTTCGTAATGGGGGAACGGCAGAGGGCGCAGCAGCACCTGGCCGGCTAAGGAGAAGGCCGCGGTGTTTGCGCCCACACCCAGCGCGACTACCAGTACGGCGGTGATGGCGAAACCGGGGGTGCGCCGCAGGGCGCGCGCGGTGTAGCGGAGGTCCTGGCGCAAGACGTCGAGGTGTACCGCGGCGGCGTTCCAGGCGATTTCCAGAAGGGTGGCAATCCACAACGCCGGTAGCGCCAATGGGGAGGCGTCGCGTCTGCGGCGCGCGAAGACGGCGCACATTTCGCCGGCGTACTCTTGGCGGAAGGACGCGGGATACAGATGGAGCAGCAGGCGGTAGAAGCTCATCACGCCCTCCCGGTGGCGAAGCCGCTGGCGCGCGCCATACTGACGAGATCGGTGAGGCGGCGGGCTTCGGCACGGGCCACGGCGGTGCCGAATTCCGTGATGCGATAGTAGCGGCGGCGCTCGTCATCCAACTCCGGCGCGGGGCGTTCGCGGGTTTCGACGAGCAGTCCTTGCTCCAGCATGCGCTGGATGGAGCGGTACAAGGTTCCGGCGCTGAGCCGCAGTTTGCCGTGGGTGCGCTGTTCGATGTCCTGGATGATGGCGTAGCCGTGGCGGTCTTCGGTGGCGAGGGCCATCAAGATATGAAAGGTCGCCGAGGGAAGGGGAAGCAGGGATGCCGGTTGGGGAAGCATGATGCCAGCATATATCCACACTGGCTATATTGTCAATGGCTATAGTCGGGACAGGCGTGGGTGGGTTGGCTCGCTACACCTTTCTTGTACGGCTCTCTCATCCGCTACTCTTATGCCAGTTTATCCCGGCGCACCAAGCTCAAGCATGCCCCACATAGGATCAGCCGCATGGCCGGGCATGCTTTAGCTTGGCCTGTCGATCCGAAGTTTCCGCCGCCAGAGCGTTACGGAGTCCGGAAGCAGCCCGTCTCGGCGTCCGGGCGGTGAACAATCGTTCTCCATGCCACAATATTTTAGATGCCTGATTTCGACATTGTGGGTGTGGGGCTGAATGCCACCGACACCCTGCTCATCGTTCCCCGCTTTCCGCCGTACGCCGGCAAAGCGCCGTTCGAACGGGAAGTGGTCAGCCCCGGCGGACAGGTGGCCAGCGCCCTGGTGGCCTGCGCCCGCCTGGGACTGCGCGCCAAGTATATCGGCACACTCGGCGACGACGACCGCGGCCGCATCCAATGGGAAAGCTTGCAAACCACCGGGGTCAACCTCGACCACGTGCAGCGCCGCAAGGGCTGTCCCAATCAATCGGCCTATATCATCGTCGACCGTTCCACCGGCGAGCGCACGGTGTTTTGGAGTCGTCCCGATTGCCTCACCCTCGAGCCGGGCGAGATCACGCCGGATCAGATTACTTGCGCGCGGATGTTGCACATCGACGGTCACGATACCGCGGCGGTGGCGCACGCCGCCGCCATCGCGCACCGGCACGGCATCCCCGTCACGGTGGATGTCGATACCATCTACCACGGCTTCGACCGCGTCCTGCCCTACGTGGATTACCTGGTGGCCAGCTCCGAATTCCCCAGCGCCTGGACCGGCCGCAGCGACCCGTTTCGCGCGCTCGAGACCCTGCAGGAGGAGTACGGTATGAAAGTGGCCGCCATGACTCTGGGATCGCACGGCGCGCTGGCGCGTGCCCGGGGCAAGTACTTCTACTCGCCGGGCTACGTGGTGGATTGTATCGACACCACCGGCGCAGGCGACGTGTTCCACGGGGCGTTCTGCTATGCTGTTTTGCAGGGAATGCCGATGCTCGACGCGCTCGAGTTTTCCAACGCCATGGCTGCCCTGAATTGCACCGCGCTGGGCGCCCGCAGCGGCATTCGAGGAATCGAAGAGATCCGCGGTCTGATGGCGCGCGCGGAAAGGCGCTCGCAAGCGGAATTCGCGGCCCGCGCGGCTTCCCCCGTGAAGTAAATGATCCCCATCAAGGTCACACAGCCGAGTTACTCCCGGCCGGTCGTCACGGTGCTGCTGATTGCCGCCAACCTCATGGTGTTCCTGCACGAGGTTTGGCTCGACCCGTATTCGTTCAATCACTTCATGCAGCTCTACAGCCTGCGTCCGGCTTACTTCCACATCGAGAACCTTTTCACTCACATGTTTCTGCACGCCGGCTGGCTGCATGTGCTGGGCAACATGCTGTTCCTGTGGGTGTTCGGGGAGAGCGTGGAAGACATCCTGGGGCATGGCAAGTACCTGCTGTTCTACCTGCTGTGCGGCCTGGCCGCGGGGCTGACGCAGACGCTGATCGACCCTGGATCGCGGGTTCCCATCGTGGGCGCGAGCGGCGCCATCGCCGGCGTGATGGGCGCCTACCTGGTGAAATTTCCGCGTACCCAAGTGAAGATGCTCACCTGGTTCATTTTCATCTTCACCTTCGACGTGCCCGCCTGGGTCATGCTGATTTACTGGTTTGGCATTCAGCTTTTCGGCGGCTACGGCAGCGTCGGCGGGGCGTCGCAGGGCGCGTCGCAGGGCGGCACGGCGTTCTTCGCCCACATCGGCGGCTTCGTCGCCGGCATTCTCCTCATTCATGCGTTGGGAACGCGCCAGCGCTATTGGCGCCGCAAGGATCTCTCCTGGAAATGAAGCCGCGGGTCACTTTGTATACGCGCGCCGGCTGCTGTTTGTGCGACGAGGCCAAGCAGGTGCTGGCGCAAGCGCGCCGCCGCGCCGATTTCGACTATGAGGAACTCGATATCGATCTCGACCCGGATCTCCGCCGCCGCTACAATGACGAAGTGCCGGTAGTCGCGATCAATCGGGTGAAGGCATTCAAATACAAAGTGGATCAAGAAGAATTTCTGAAGAAACTGGCGGCGCGCGTATGAGTCTCGACGTGCTGGCGATTGCCGCCCACCCCGACGATGTGGAACAGACTTGCGGCGGCACGCTGATCCGCATGGCGGAAGCCGGCTATCGCACCGGCGTGCTGGATTTGACGGCCGGCGACATGGGGACGCGCGGCTCGCCGGAACTGCGCGTGACCGAAAGCGAGATTGCCGCCAAGCACATGCTGCTCGCGTGGCGCGGCAACCTGCATTTTCCCGACGCGCGCCTGGAGAATACCCTCACGGCGCGGCTCACCCTGGCGATGAAGATCCGCGAACTTGAGCCGCGGGTGGTGATTTTGCCGTATTGGGAAGCCCGCCACCCCGACCACTATCGCGCCGGCGAGATGGGGTTCGAAGCCTGTTTTCTGGCTGGCTTGAAGAAGATCGACGAGTATTCCACGCCGCACCGGCCGCGGAAGATCCTGTACGCCAGCTTGTACGCCGACGTGAAGCCCTCCTTCATCGTGGACATCAGCGCGCAGTTCGATCGCCGCATGACGGCGCTGCTGAGCTACGCCTCGCAATACGGTGTGTTGGGGGAAGGCGATGCGCTGTTTCCCGACGAAGCCGAGATCCGCGAACGATTGGGCGCCATCGCGCGCTTTTACGGCAACCAGATCGGCGTCCAGTATGGCGAGCCTTTTGTGGTGAAGGAGGCCATCCGGATCGACGATATCGTGGCCATGCCGGTGCGCTCGATCTAGCTTTGTACGTCGTCTCAGAAGTTCGCTACGGTATTCCGGCACTCCGCTCGGTTGAAGACACGGGGAAGAAACAGCGAAAACGCCAAGCCCGGCGACCGCACACGAACAGGAAAGACCAAAGTGTGCGCCCGCATCGGGCGTCTTCATCACTCTTGGTGGCCCGCAGGGCCATGGGGCACTCCTTGGCAGTCGCGGCTCGGTGAAGTGAAGGGCTTCCACACTGAGCAGGGAGAACACGTTACCGTATTTGCGAAATGGTGCAAAAATCTCACAAGATCCAGCTTTGGCGACGGCTGCCGCATTCAGTGTGCAGTTATTTTGCGTGGGCACTTGGGGCAACCCTCAGAGTACCCGCGGCTGCCGGCGCCGCGAGCTCAGTCTGAGCGGCTCCCCGGCGCCGCGGCCGACGATGGCTTCGCTGGTCATGCCCAGGAACAGACCGTGCTCCATCACTCCCACCGTGGAGTCCAGCCGCTGCTGTAGGGAGCGGGCGGAATCCAAGGTCTGAAACCGGCAATCCAGAATCAGATGGCCGCCGTCGGTGATGAATGGCTGTCCGTCGGGCGTGAGACGCTGGGTCCACTCGGCGCCCAAAGCGGTCAGCCGCCGCGCCGTGGTTTGCCAGCCGAAGGGGGCCACCTCCACCGGGATCGGCTGCCTGCCGGAGCCCAGCCGATCCACCAGTTTGCTTTCGTCGGCCACGATCACCAGGCGCCTGGTGATGCTGGCCACGATCTTCTCGCGGAGCAGCGCGCCGCCCAGGCCCTTAACCAGATCGAGCGACCCGCGTTCTACCTCGTCGGCCCCGTCGATGGTCAGATCGATGTGGTCGCGATCCTCCAGTGCGATCAGCGGAATCCCCACGCCGCGCGCCTGCCCGGCGGTCTTTTCGGAAGTGGGAATGCCCACGATGCGAAGGCCTTCGGCCACTCGTCTCCCGATGGCAGCCACTGCCAGGGAGGCGGTGGATCCGCTGCCCAGTCCCACGATCATGCCGTCTTCCACCAGGGCTGCCGCGGCTTCGGCGGCCGCCAATTTTCTTGTGTCCACGGTTGGCATAAATTCTGCGTCGCCTAATAAGGTACAACGCGCGGCGGCCCGTTGCCTATCAAGCCGCGCGATCATGAGGCACCACCGGGCTGTGTTCGATTTCTTCCTGGCACGCGAGACAGAGTTGGGCCCACGGCACGGCGGCCAGCCGTTTGGGGGCGATGGGCTCTTCGCAATGCGCGCAGGCGCCGTAGGTGCCGGCGTCGATGCGGTCGAGGGCCGCGCGAAGGTTGCGCGCCATTTGGGCCTGACGGTTCAGATCCCGGCAGGCCATCTCGCGGGTGAGAACCTGCTGGGTGGTGTCGGCCAGGTCGCCAATGGGGCCGATGGCGATCGAATCCTGCCAATCGGGCGAGGGATTCACTTCCTGCAACTTGTGCTCGATGAGTTGTCTTACCGAAGCGATGTTTCGTGTCATATAAATGCTCCTGGAGTTGTGGATCGGCGGTGACCGTTCTCTTCGGCCAAGCGGTCCGGGGAGGAGCGGCGTCGCGTAAGCACGCGCGCGAGGGTGATCCGGTTTACGGCGTTCGGCTCCTTGCGAAGGAGTCCGTGAAATTCGAAGACCAGGGCGTTGCCGCGCAGGTCGAGGTACCTCTGCAATGGTTGGCGGCCCCGGTGGAACTGCGGGCGATTCTGTCACAGCTCCCCGGCGGAACGCGCCATCGCGATGCGGCGAAGAGCTCCCCTACAAGGGGAGTGATCCGCCGGCCTTGGCACGGCTGATCTTCCCTCGCGCACGCGGGTGATCGAGTCCTCTTGCGCGGCCGGGTTCTTGCGCCTGGCAGGACGCCGAAAGAACCCCGAAAAACGATTTCTTTTGGGCCTCTTTCCGGGGCTGCGGGGGCGACACCGCGGTCCAACAACGAGGATGTAACGCCCGCCGCTCGCGTGTGGCGGCTTCCGAAGAATCAGCATCGCACGGGAACTCGGAAAATCGGCCGTCCCGATGTGCCGCAAATTCGCCTAAGTGCCGACACATCAGTGAAATAAAAATATTTTGCAAACTTGTGAACGCGAAAACGGGCTTGCCACGCCGAGAATCGAAGACGGTCGCGGGACGTGAAGGCGCGTACTACCGGGCGCTCGCACCGAAATGCAAAAGGATAACGACTTAAATACTTGCTACCATCTGGTATACCGTTTTTTCCGCCGGTGCAAACGGAAGGGACGGCAGCTCAGGCCAGCGGCAACACGATCCGCATCCCGGGATCCGGCCGCCGGAGCACAAGGTTGCCACTCTCGTTCCAATTTTTCGGGCCCAGGTACATCATGGTCTGCGTACGCGACAGCGGGTTGCCGGATTTGGTATCGGGTGCGGAGGCGCGTCAACGCAGTCAAGAGGTTGGGCTGCTGTAGTCGGGAGGACTATGTTACTGCAAACTGCGATTGCCCTGGCGGTGTTCGCCGTGGCAGCGAACGCCGCGGAATTGAGTATCGAGCGGGGAACCCTAAAACCAGGCAAGCCGGTAACGGTAAGGGTGAAGCTTGCCGCCCTCAGGGACGCTCCGACCGGGATTCAATTCGACGTGGAATATGACGCCGCATCCCTGGATATCGCCATCGAAGCCGGGCCGGCGGCGAAACAGGCCGGCAAGAGCTTGCGATCGGCGAAAGTTCAGGACGGCAAACAAAGGGTATTAATCATTGGGTTTAACAAGAATGCTATGTCCGATGGCGTGGTGGCTATTCTCCACGTGTCTTACAAAGGACAAGAAGCAGGCAAAACCTTCCCCATTCGGATCACGGCGACATCCGGGACGAACGAGAAGGCTGAGCGAGTGGCCGTGACCGGGAAGGATGGCAGCGTTGCGGTCGAACAGTGAAGCGGGTTGACTGAGCCGCTTCAATCGGCCGGGACGGTTCTTCCTGGGTGGCCAGCCAGGCCCGGTCGCCGGACGCAAACGTGAGGCGGAGCACCTAAGGGGTTTGATGCCCACGCGCAGTCGGGATACCATCTAAGTGCCGGTTCTTTTGTGGAAGCTACGCGGAAGGGCAGGATCTCCGGCGATACAGGCGATATTTAGGGTAGCGCTGTTCACTACGCCGCTCAGGTACAGGATGGTCTGCGTCAGCGACAATCGGTTGGTGTACTTTCCATGGGGTGCGGAAGTGCGCGCGCGGAGGGTTTTCCCGCCGCCGGCTTGGCCCGCTGCCGGGAGGGCCATCGGTGCAGCTCGGGTCGCATGCGCGTCCACCCTCGATCCGGACAAAGGCGGGTTCGTCAATTCTTTTGAGGTCCCGCTTGTAATTCAAACAAGTCGCGGGCTGTTGCGTGGAATAGTTAGGAGTTATAGTAGGGAGGATACGTTCACGCAAACTGCCATCGCGCTGGGGGCGTTCGAGGTTACGTCGCATGCCGGGGACGTGAGCCTGGAGCCCTGGACCCTAATTGGCCGTCGGCAACCAGGATTCCGTTCGAGGATGCCGGCGTCGAAGCTGGGCCGGCAGCGGGATAGGCTGGAGCAAGCGGCCAGGTTCGGGCCGGCAAGAGAAGGGCGCCAAGCATGGGGTATTATGTCCCATGGCGAGTTTGGCGACTTTCCACGTGTCGTACGAGGGCAGGATGCGGATGAAACTTTCCCCGTGGGGATCACAACCTCGTCCGGAACGGCGGACGTGACGGGAAAGGCCGGCGGTGTAAGGATCGAAATGGGGAGGAGTGCACATTGGTACGATTTTCACGCATGACGTTGTTGCTGGGAATGGCGGCGAGCCTGGCGGCGCAACAGTTGTCGTTTGGCCCGTTGGCGCTGGGGGCCGGTTCGACAAAAACGCTGAACGTGGTACTGGCTTCTCAAGGAGCGACGATTTGGGGGCTGCAGTTCGACGTTGATTACAATACGACGTGGCTCACCGTCTCGATCGCGCTCGGCGGTTCCGCAACCGCGGCTGTAAAGGAACTCTCTCTCACCAACCTGCCGGCCGCCTACAACCCGTCCACCATCAGCCCCGTGGACGCCGGGCCAGGACAGCGCGCCATCGTCATCGGCGCCGGCCTGACGGACTCGACAGTTCCAGCCACTGCCATCAATAACCCAATCGGCGACGGCGTGGTGGCGATCTTGACTATCACGGTTGCCCCCGGTGCACCGTCGGGGAGCCAGAGCTTGACGCTCTCGAATTTGTACGCGACGGGTCCCGCGGCCAGCGTTTCGCTGACGCCCATCAACGGGACGGTCAACATGTACACGACCTACCTGGTGGGCGACGTTGCGCCGCCTACCTCGGACACGGCGCCAAATTTCGGCAACGGAGTGCTGGATATTCAGGACCTGATCCTGGAGTTTTTTGCAGTTAACCACGTTCCCGGGTATGTGCCGGCGGCATGTTCGGACCGTTTTGACGCGATGGACGTCTCTCCGGCTGACACGGCAACCACCCGTGGAGGGGACGGGAAATTGGACATCCAAGACCTGATCCTCGAGTTTTTCCGTGTGAACAAGGTGGACCTTGCCCGGCCGGTGCGAACTTCGCTGGGCGGAGTCTGCGCGCTAAGCGAAAGCGGCAAGAGTTCGATCCGAACGAGCCGGAACACTGCGAGACCGCCGGTCGAGGTGCAGGGCACGCTGGTGCTGGGAACCGCGGAGGGGTCCGGAACCAGCCAGGACCGGGTTCCGGTATACCTGCGGGCAGGGCGCGATCTGGTTCGAGTGGCGGTTACCTTCGGTCTGGGCGACCAGCAGTCGCGGTTGCGGTTTGAGGCGGTTCCGGGCCTGGCGCCCTCTCTGGTAGAGGACGGTCAATCGGGCGTAGTCGCGGCCGCTTGGCTGGAAGGGCTAAATGTGAGCGCAGGACAGCGGCTCCTGCTGGGTTACATCGTTGGACCGTCGGGATCCGCGGCGAACCTCAAGGTTTTTGGTGCGTCGGCGAGCGGGCGGAATGACAACCAGGAAGTGGGCTTGGACGTGTCTGGTGCGCCGGTAGTTCATTAAACGGACTGGAAGGCAAACACAATGATAAAACAAATCGCAAAAATGGCTTTGAACAACCGTCTGTGGATGCTATGGCTGCTCGTGAGCCTCTTGACGGCTGCCCCGTTGTGGGGTCAGAACTCCGTTAGCCTCAGTGGCTGTCCGACTCAGGAGGCGCCTGGCGGCACCATCACTTGTTCGGTGAGCCTGACGTTGGGACCTGGCGTTACGATCGATAGTCTGACCTTCAGCGTATCGGCGACGGCCAACGGCGGAGCGCCCGCCGTGACAGGTGGGGCGTTCAGTCCGAGCGTAAGTTATCTGTCCAATTTCTCTTCAGCCACTAGCGCTGGAGGATTTGGAGCGAGTTTCACCCCTGTGGGCGGTACTATCGCGCTGGGCTCGATTCAATTCACGATACCCGGCTCAGCCACCGGCGGGCAATCTTATACAGTTGCGTTCACCAACGCCCAGGGTAGCCTGAGCGGCAGCAGCGTGAGCATCACCTACACCGGAGCCGGCACCTCTAGCACGGTCAACGTTGCCACCGCGCTTTCGGTTACCGGGCCGGTGTCCCTTAGTGTTGGCACGGTGGGCGTGGCCTACCCGACGACTACCGCGACGGCCTCCGGAGGCGTCAGTCCCTACACGTTTTCAGCCACGGGATTGGCGGGCAGCGGGCTGAGCATCTCCGGCGCAGGCGCCATCACTGGTACGCCGACGACGGCCGGCCCATACACCGTGGTAGTGAAAGTCACCGACAGCGCTTCGAACACGGCGACTCGGAGTTATTCCCTGACGATCTATGCGGCGCTGACGGTCTCGGGACCGGCCTCGCTGCCGGCGGGAACCGTCACCTTCGCATATCCGGCCACCACGGTGACCGCTAGCGGAGGCAGCGGGTCGTATACCTGGTCGGCGACCGGCCTGCCGGGCGGGATGAGCATCGGACCTACTACGGGCATCATCAGCGGCACGCCGCCGAGCACTGGCGCGTTCAGCGTGACGGTAACCGTAAACGACACGGCGTCCAATTCGGCGAACAAGAGCTATAGCATCACGGTTAACCCGGCGCCGTCGATTTCCGGGCCGGCTTCGCTGCCGCTGGGAACGGCAAGCTTCCCCTACACCAACACCACCATCACGGCTACTGGCGGAACCGCGCCTCTTACGTGGTCGGCGACGGGGTTGCCGGGCGGGCTGAGCATCGGGCCCGGGACGGGCATCATCAGTGGCACGCCGGCGACCAACACCGGCACTCCATTCAGCGTGCAGGTGACGGTGACCGATGCCAATTCGGCATCGGCCACCAAGGCCTACAGCCTAAGCGTCAATCCGGCGCTAGTGATTACCTCTCCGGCGTCGCTGCCCGTGGGCATCCCCAGCGTGGTGTACACTACCACCACGATTACGGCCAGCGGAGGCAGCGGAGCGCCCTTCACCTGGGCCGCATCGGGATTGCCAACCGGGTTGTCGATCAACGCCAGCACGGGCGTAATCTCGGGAACACCGGCGAACAACAACGGGAGCCCGTATTCCGTTCAGATTACGGTGACCGATAGCAGCGGCCTGGTGTACACCACCCGCACCTATACGCTGATTGTGGCCCCCCCACTATCGATTACCGGACCAGCCTCCCTGCCGTCGGCAGTCGTGAACACGTCTTATGCGCCGGTCCCCGTAACTGCGACCGGGGGAAGCGGGTCTTACTCCTTTTCCGAGACAGGGTTGCCCCCTGGGCTGACCATTTCCGCCGGCGGCGCCATCAGTGGCACACCGTCGAGCCTTACCGGCACACCTTTCAACGTCGTAGTGACCGTGACCGACACCAATGGGACCACCGCGACCAAAAGCTATTCGCTGGCTGTCAGCGCGCTTCCTCTGACGATTGTTACGGGTCTGCTTCCGGCCGGAGTTTTGAACGCGGTCTATCCGAGGACGTCGATCAACGTGCAGGGCGGCATCGGGGCCTATACGTTTACGGTGACCGGGTTACCGCCCGGCCTGACCACGGACGGCAGCGGCAACATCTTCGGCACTCCGACCAGCACCGCCGGTAGCCCGTTCACCGTGAAAGTGACGGTAACGGACGCCACAGGCAATACCACCAGCCAGACTTACAGCTTGACGATCAGCGGCGTCCTGAGTGTGGCGGCGCCGTCAACGCTGCCATCGGCAACCTTGAACTCGCCGTACCCGTCCACCACGGTGACGGCAGGGGGCGGCCTGGCGCCATATACCTGGACGGCCACGGGGCTGCCGACGGGCCTGACCATCAACCTTACGAGCGGTACCATCTCCGGCACGCCGACCAGCGGCTCCGGAAGTCCGTACAGCGTGGTGGTGACGGTGACCGACAGTACCGGGGCCCACGCAACTATGAGCTACACCCTGGTTGTCAACTCACCATTGACAATTTCCGCGCCGGCATCGCTGTTGGCGGGAACCGCGGGGACGGCGTATACGGCTGTCACCGTGACGGCGACTGGAGGCAGCGGAGTTTATACCTGGTCGGCAACCGGGATGCCGAGCGGGATGACCATCGCTGCCACTACCGGCATTATCTCGGGCATACTGGCGGCCAACACGGCCGGCTCGTACACCGTGGTGGTGACCGTCACCGACACCAGCGCCGCCACGGCAACCAAGAGTTACTCCCTGACCATTAATCCGGGTGTGAGTACGGTGCCTCTGATCGCCAGTGTCTCCAATGCCGCCGGCGGCCAGGCTCAGGTGGCGCCCAATACCTGGGTATCGGTCTACGGGAGCAACTTCGCCCCGGCGGGCTTTACCGATACTTGGAGCACTCACATCGTGAATGGCAACCTGCCCATCTTGCTCGATGGCGTGAGCGTGACGGTGGGCGGGCAGGCCGCGTATGTGTCCTACGTCAGCGCCGTGCAGATCAACGTGCTGCTGCCGAATGTCGGCTTTGGGATGCTGCCGGTTACGGTCACCACCACCGGCGGCACCAGCGCTGCGTATATGGTGGCTTCGCAACAATACAGCCCGGCGTTCTTCCCCTGGCCAAACAGCCAGCCGGTCGCGACTCACCTCGACTACACGGAGGCGGTTGCCGCCGGCACCTTCCCCGGCACCACCACCATCCCAGCCGCACCGGGCGAAACCATCGTCCTGTGGGGCACGGGTTTCGGCCCAACTACTCCCGCCGCGCCGCTTGGCGTTGCGATTCCGACTACCGCTACCTACAACACGTCGAGCAACGTCGTGGTGATGCTCAACGGCGCGCCGCTAACGGTCTATCAGAACGTAGCGACCCTGGCGCCCGGCTTTGCGGGACTGTTCCAGATTGGAGTCACCGTGCCGGCGTCGCTGGCCAATGGCGCCTACCCGATTGCCGCCAGCATCAACGGAGTGACCTCGCCCACGTTGACCCTGACGGTACATAATTAAGCGCGATTTCGCGGGTACGGTAACGTATTTGCGCGACCGGGACGCTCCGCTCCCTGACGCTCAAGGAGCGGAGTGCCGGAATACCTCAGCGCGTCCAGCGCACCGTCCCGGCGCAGGTCCGGCCCCGCTCGTTCGGGCCGGCCCTGCGCCATTTTCATTACGGCGGCTGGCGGGCGTGAGGTTTTGGCGGTTTCCCACTGCCGGGTGCGGTTCCTGCACGCCGCCGCTGATAGGCGCGATAGAAATTATTACTATGGCGCGCTTTCCGCTTTCTGGCATACTTGTAGCCTGATGTCCATCCCCACGACAGTGCGGATCACGCGGGCGCGCATTTCCATTCGCGTGTTTCTCCGCTTGACCGCCATGGACGTTTGCTGCGGTCCCCCTCGCTCGCGGTAATCCTCGTATCGTCGTCTCGTAAAATTCAATCAGTGAGGCGTGAGTTATGGACTCTCCGTCCATTCTTTGGGACGAGACCTTGCAGCCCGGCGCAAGCTGGTCGCACGTTCTCAAGCGCGGCACCGTGCTGCGCATTACCGATATCCAGGGCGGCGCCAATGTGGGCGCGCTCTTTTACAACTTCGAGTGTCCGGTGGAGCGCTACAACATGGCGGACACTCTCAAGGCGCAGCACATCGCGCGGCTCACCGAGGGCGTGGTGCTCTATTCGGATATGGGCCGCATCCTGTGCTCCGTGGTGGCCGATACGGTGGGCTGGCACGACCCCCTCGGCGGTTGCTCCAACGCCGCGCTGGTGACCGCGCAATACGGCGAAAGCGGCTATCAGGAAGCCCGCAACGACTGTCACCGCAACGGCCGCGACAGCTTTCTGGTGGAGCTTGGAAAGTGGGGACTGGGCCCGCGCGACCTGGTTCCCAATGTGAATTTCTTCAGTTGCGTGACGGTATCCGACGGCGGCGGCATGGAGTTCCGCGAGCGGAATTCGGCGGCTGGTTCCTATGTAGAACTGCGCGCCGAGATGAATGTCCTGACGGTGCTCAACACCTGCCAGCACCCGCTCGATCCGAGTCCGCAATACGCTCCCAAGCCGGTGGAACTCTCCATCCGTCGCGCGGCGGCGCCGGGGCCGGACGACCCCTGCCGCCTCTCGCGGCCGGAAAACGGGCGCGGTTTCACGCTCACCGAGCGGTATTTCCTGTAGAGGAGGAGACGCGATATGAATGGAATCAAGATCGTCGAGAGCCCCTTGGACGCCGCCGCCGCGGTGTACAGTTTCGTCATCCCCGCCGGCGAGCCGTGGATGCACGAGATCCGCCAAGGCCAGTATTTCCGCATCGTGGACCTCAAGGGAAACCAGGCCGTGGACACGCTGTTCTACAACGCCCACGATTACTCCGACCGCTACAGCGCGCAGGACACCATCCGCGAGCAGCGCAATATTTATCTCACGACGGGGACGAAGCTGATGTCGACCGGCGGCACCATCCTGCTGACCATCGTGGCCGACACGTGCGGCCGGCACGACACGCTGGGCGGCGCCTGCGCTAACGAAAGCAACATGGTGCGGTACGCCATCGAGAAGCGCCACATGCACGCCTGCCGCAGCAGCTTTCTGAAGGGCGTAATCGAGTGGGGCAACGGCATGAGCAAGCGCGACATCACCTGCAATATCAATTTCTTCATGAACGTTCCGGTCACGCCCGATGGCAAGCTCACGTTTGAAGACGGCATTTCGGACCCCGGCAAATACGTCGAAATGCGCGCCTGCACGGACGTGCTGGCGGCCATCAGCAATTGCCCGCAGCTCAATAATCCCTGCAACGCGTACAATCCCACGCCGGTGCAAGTGCTGATCTGGGACGGGCCGGAGTGACAGGCTGCGAAACCTCGAAACTGGTGGGGCAGGCGCCGCCGCCCGTGTATTTTCCGCACAAATTGTGGGGCGGGCAATCCTGCCCGGGGTCCCCTCCGGGGACGCCTTTCAGGCGGCTCTTTCGGCCCATGGACTGGCCTTGTGCCCCGCAAGGGCCGGCTAAGAGCCCTCCTCGGAGGGGACCCCGGCCACGATTGGCTGCCCCTTGTCCGGCCAATCGTTCCTCATTTTTCCCAGGAGCCGCGGTGGGACCGTTACAGTGGGCCACGAAGATGACGCTACGATTATCAATGCTGCCGCACCGCTCGTTAAGAGCGAAATCCACAAATAGGGAAGTGAGATATGCGACTGGAAAAAATAACTTGGTGTCCCGGTCGCGGACGCTGGCGTGCCCGCTCGGAATCCAAAGGTCCGCTGCTGCGGCTCGCTCCATGTCCTCTTCAGTCCAGCGATTGGCCAGGTTAATTTTCGCGGTTGGCCGGTTAATAGCCCCACAATTTGTGCGGGATGGTTCCGGGACGAAGGCTGAGTGGCATTGGGCGGCGCCGCCCGCCCACGGACTTTCCGGGAGCCTATAGATGTTTCGCAAAGTCCTGGTGGCCAATCGCGGCGTCATCGCCTGCCGGATCCTTCGCACCCTGCGCCGCATGGGTGTCGGGTCGGTGGCCGTGTATTCCGAGGCCGACCGCCATTCGCTGCATGTCGAGCAGGCCGATGAAGCGGTGTCGATCGGCCCCGCGCCGCCAGCACAAAGCTATCTGTCGATTGCCGCGCTGCTCGATGCCGCCCGGATGACCGGCGCCGAAGCGATCCACCCGGGGTACGGATTTCTGAGCGAGAATGCCGGCTTCGCGGAGGCCTGCGCGCAGGCCGGCATCGTCTTCATCGGACCCACCCCGGCGCAGATGCGCGCCTTCGGATTGAAACACACCGCGCGCGCCATCGCGGCGCAAAACGGCGTGCCGTTGTTGCCCGGAACGGAATTGCTGGCGAATGCCGCCGCGGCGACGGAGGCAGCGGAACGCATCGGCTATCCGGTGATGCTGAAGAGCACCGCGGGTGGCGGCGGAATCGGCATGCGCTTGTGCGCGTCCCCGGCGAAACTGGCGGAAGCCTATGAGGCCGTCGAACGGCTGAGCGAATCCAGTTTCGGCACGGCGGGGCTGTATCTGGAGAAGTTCGTGAACGAGGCGCGGCACATCGAGGTGCAGATCTTCGGCGACGGCGCAGGCGGCGTGATCGCGCTGGGCGAGCGCGACTGCTCGGCGCAGCGCCGCCATCAGAAGGTGATCGAGGAGACTCCGGCGCCAGGCATCGCGCCCGAGGCGCGCGCCATGCTGCTCGCGTGCGCCATCCGCCTGGGCGAGGCAGTGCGCTACCAGAATGCCGGCACGGTGGAGTTCCTCTACGACAATCGCGGCGGCGCGTTCTATTTCCTGGAAGTGAACACACGCCTGCAGGTGGAACACGGCGTCACCGAAGAAGTCACCGGCGTCGACCTGGTGGATTGGATGGTGCGTCAGGCCGCCGGTGAGATGACGCAACTGCGCGACGTGCCGGTGACCCCCGCCGGCTGCTCGCTCGAAGTGCGCCTCTACGCGGAAGATCCGGGGCGGAACTTCCAGCCGAGTGCGGGACGCCTTTCGCAAGTGGTCTGGCCGCGAGAGGCCCGCGTGGAGACGTGGGTGGAATCGGGCTCCGAGGTAACGCCCTACTACGACCCCATGCTGGCCAAGATTATCGTGCACGGTGAAGACCGCAAAGCCGCGCTGGGGCGGCTGCGCGCGGCGCTGGCGGAGTGTCGCGTGGCCGGCATCGAGACCAATCTCGAATACTTGCGGCAGGTCTGCGCCGGCCCGGTCTTCGAAGCCGGGGGCATCCTGACCGCGTACCTGCGCGATTTCCCGTACCGCCGCAACGCCGTGGAGGTGATCGAGCCCGGCACCCAGACCACCGTTCAGGACCACCCCGGCCGCATCGGATACTGGCACGCCGGCGTGCCGCCCTCGGGCCCCATGGACGCGCTGGCGCTGCGTGTGGCGAATCGGCTGGTGGGCAATCCGGAGAGCGCCGCGGGGCTGGAGATCGCCGTCACCGGTCCCGCGCTTCGTTTCGGCAGCGATGCCGCGATCGCCGTCACGGGAGCGGATTTCGGCGCGCGGCTGGATGGCGCGGCGTTGCCCGCGTGGCGCGCTGTCGCGGTGAAAGCCGGTGCCGTCCTCGACATGGCGTCGGCGCAAGGGAGCGGCAGCCGCGCGTATCTGGCGATTGCCGGCGGGTTTGACGTGCCGGCTTATCTGGGCAGCCGGAGCACGTTTATTCTGGGGCGTTTCGGCGGACACGCGGGGCGCGTGCTGGCCTCGGGCGACGTGCTGCATGTGGGGCAGGGAGGCGCCTCGCCTGCACGCAGCGTGGCCGCGCCGGTATATACCAACCAGTGGGAAATCGGCGTTCTTTATGGACCGCACGGCGCGCCCGATTTCTTCACTCCCGGCGACATCGAGACTTTCTTCGCCACTTCCTGGAAGGTGCATTACAATTCCGACCGCACGGGCGTGCGGCTGATCGGTCCCAAGCCCGTCTGGGCGCGCAAAGACGGCGGCGAGGCCGGCCTGCATCCTTCCAACATCCACGATAACGCCTACGCCATCGGCACCGTCGATTTCACCGGCGACATGCCGGTGATCCTCGGCCCCGACGGTCCCAGCCTGGGAGGCTTCGTCTGCCCGGCCACCATCGTGGATGCCGAGCTTTGGAAAATCGGTCAACTGCGGCCGGGCGATCTGGTGCGTTTCCGCGCCATCACGCTGGAACAGGCAATGGCGATCGAGCACGAACTCGACGCCTGCATCGCCTCGCTCTCGGGCGGGTGGCCGAGTTTACCCGCCGACCCGCGGCGTGAAGAGCCGGTGCTGGCGGCCACGGATGGGCGGCAAGGCTGCGCCACGGTCTACCGGGCCGATGGCGACAAGTGCCTGCTCGTCGAGTACGGCCCCAACGCGCTCGATCTCAATCTGCGCTTCCGCGTCCACGCGCTTGAGGGCCAACTGCGCGACGCCGCGCTGCCCGGAGTTTTCGACATCACCCCCGGCGTGCGCTCGCTGCAGATCCACTACGACGGCAAGCGACTGCGCCGCGAAGCGCTGCTCGAAGCCCTGGCCGATTGCGAACGCCGCATCCCCGAGCTCGACGACATCGTGGTGCCCTCGCGCATCATACACCTGCCGCTTTCCTGGGACGATCCGGCCACCCAGCTCGCCGTCCGCAAGTACATGCAGTCGGTGCGCCCCGACGCGCCCTGGTGCCCCAGCAATATCGAATTCATCCGCCGTATCAATGGCCTCCCCTCCATCGACGAGGTGCGCCGCATCGTCTTCGCGGCCAATTATCTGGTGCTCGGTCTGGGCGACGTCTACCTGGGCGCGCCGGTGGCGACGCCGGCCGATCCGCGCCACCGTCTGGTCACCACCAAGTACAACCCGGCGCGCACCTGGACACCCGAAAATGCCGTCGGCATCGGCGGCGCGTATCTCTGCGTGTACGGCATGGAGGGTCCGGGCGGCTATCAGTTCGTGGGGCGCACGGTACAAATGTGGAACACCTTCCGCTCCACGCGCGAGTTCGAACCGGGCACGCCGTGGCTGCTGCGCTTCTTCGACCAGATTCGCTTCGAGCCCGTTTCGGCCGGCGAGCTGCTCGAGATTCGCGACGGTTTCCCGCACGGCCGCTATCCTCTGCGCATCCAGCGGCAGGATTTCCGGCTCAAGGATTATCACGCCTTTCTGGCCTCCATCGAGCCGCAGGCCGCAGCCTTCAAGCGGCATCGGCAGGAAGCCTTCGAGGCCGAACGCGAACGTTGGGCAGCCGCGGGCGCCGACCAGTTCGTCCAGCCGCAGGACCAGGACAACGCGCCGGCCGAACCGGAAGTGGTGCCGGAAGGCTGCCGCGGGGTGCGCGCTCCGGTGACGGCCAGCGTCTGGAATATCGCCGTGGAACCGGGCCAGCGCGTGGAAATGGGGCAGCGTCTGATCGTGCTGGAAGCCATGAAAATGGAGATTGCCGTCACCGCGCCGGCCGCGGGAATTGTCGAGAAACTGAATTGCGTGAAAGGTGCGCTGGTTTCCGCCGGGCAACATCTGGCCACATTGCGTATGGAGGTGAGTATATGAAGCTCGATACCATCTACGACCGTATCGCCGCCGGTCCACTGGCGCCAGTGTGGATCTCGCTGGTGCCGCGGGAAACGGCGCTGGAACAGGTGCGCCGTCTGGAGAACACCGCGCTCCCACTCTATGGCCTGCCATTCGCCATCAAGGACAATATCGACTTGGCCGGCTTGCCGACCACCGCCGGCTGCCCCGCTTACGCCTATTCGCCCACGCAGAGCGCGCCTGTCGTCGAGCGCTTGATGGATGCCGGCGCGATTCCCATCGGCAAGACGAACATGGACCAGTTCGCCACCGGACTTGTCGGCACGCGCTCGCCGCACGGCGCTTGCTCCAGCGTCTTCGACCCGCGCTACATCTCCGGAGGGTCGAGCTCCGGCTCCGCCGTGGCCGTGGCATCCGGGCTGGTGAGCTTCGCTCTGGGCACCGACACTGCCGGCTCGGGCCGCGTCCCCGCCGCGTTCAATAATTTGGTGGGGATGAAGCCGACCCGCGGTCTTCTCAGCACCTCCGGCGTCGTGCCCGCCTGCCGCACTCTGGACTGCGTGACCATCCTCACGCGCACGTGCCAGGAGGCGCAAGTAGTTTTCGAAGCCGCATGCGGATTCGATCCCACCGACCCGTTTTCGCGCGTGCCCACCCCAGGCCAAGGCGCTGCCCCGTGGGCCACCGGGCCGTTCCGATTCGGCGTGCCGGCTGCCGGCCAACTGCAATTCTTCGGCGACCACCAGGCCGCCGGTCTCTACCAGAAAGCCATCGCAGACCTGGAAGCCATCGGCGGCGAAAAGGTGGAGATCGACTATGCGCTCTTCCGCGCCGCGGCCGACTTGCTCTATTCCGGCCCCTGGGTTGCCGAACGGCTGGCGGCCATCGGACCGTTCCTGGAACAACATGCCGGCAAGATGAATCCGGTGGTGCGCGACATCATCCTAGGCGCTCGCCGCTTTACCGCCGTCGATGCTTTCAACGCCGAGTACAAGCTACGCGAACTGCGGCGCGCCACGGAAGCGGAATGGGCGCGCATGGACGTCCTGATGCTGCCCACCACCGGTACCATCTATACACACCAAGAGGTGGCGGCCGACCCTGTGCGGTTGAATACCAATCTGGGCTATTACACCAACTTCGTGAACCTGCTCGATCTGGCTGCCGTGGCCGTGCCAGCCGGTTTCAGACCCAACGGTCTACCTTTCGGCATTTCCTTCATCGGCCCGGCCTTCACCGACCTCGGACTGCTCGCCGTGGCCGACCGTTACGAGCGGCACTCCACCGCCGGGAGCGCCGCCTGTCCGCCGGGATGTATCGCCGTCGCGGTGCTCGGCGCACATCTGAGCGGACAGCCGCTGAACTGGCAACTCGCCGAACGCGGCGCGCGGCTGCTGAAGACCTGCCGCACCGCGCCGGGCTATCGCTTTTACGCCATCGAGGGCGCCATCGCCAAGCCCGGATTGATCCGCCAGGACGGCTTCCCCGGCTCCGGAATCGAAGTGGAAATCTGGGCCGTGCCGGAAGACCGCTTCGGCAGCTTCGTGGACGGCGTGCCCCCGCCGCTGGGGATCGGCAACGCGGTGCTCGACAACGGAGACACCGTGAAGTGTTTCATTTCCGAGCCCTACGCCATCGCTAACGCCCTGGAAATCACGCACTTCGGAGGCTGGCGGAAGTATCTCTCGGGTCAACTCCCGCAGGATCAATAAGCTGTATCGGCGCGATAGAAACTATCACCGCGCCTGCCCTGGGCTTCCATGGTAAACTGCTTCAAAGCCTGCTCTCGGCCCCGTCGCCACAGAGCGTTTGCACTCTTGTGACGACGATGCTACGTAACCTGTCGGTACTTTTTCTCCTCGCCATTTCGGCCTCCAGCAGTTTCGCGCAGAAAGCCAGCTTCACCGTCGGATGGTCGGTGTACGCCGGGTGGACGCCCTATTACTACCTGAACAAGGCGGGCATTCTCAAGAAGTGGGCGGATAAGTACGGGATCAACATCAAGGTCCAGCGCTTCGACTACGCGCCGTCGCTGGACGCGTTCGTGGCCAAGAACATCGACGCCTGCACCATGACCAACATGGAGGCGCTCGACATGCCGGCGGCCTCGGGCGTGCCCACCACCAGCATCCTGATCGGCGATTATTCCAACGGCAACGACGCCCTGCTGGTGCGCAACGGTCTGCAGATGAAAGATCTGCCCGGCAAGAAAATGCTGCTGGTGGAAAAGACCGTATCGGAGTACCTGTTCGACCGCGCCATGACGATCAACGGTCTGCGCGACCAGATCAAGAAGGTGCGCATGATCAACACCTCCGATTCCGACATCGCTACCGCATTTATCAGCGATAACAGCGCTTCCGCCACGGTCACGTGGAAGCCGATGGTGTCGCAGATCGTCAAGCAGAAAGGCATCACGTCGCTGTTCAATTCGTCGCAGATCCCCGGTGAGATTCTGGACCTCACGGTGGTGCGCACCGACGTGCTGGCCAAGCCCGACGGTCAGAAGTTCGCTAAGGCGCTGGCCGGCGCCTGGTACGAAGTTCTGGCGCTGATGTCGGCGAAGGGCCCGGGGACGGACAAGGTGCTGGCCGGGATCGCCGAGGGCTCGCAGGATTCGCTCGAATCGTACAAAGAGCAGCTCGGCACCACGAAGATGTTCTATACGCCGCAATCGGCGGTGCAATTCGGCGGGTCCCCGGAGTTGAAGCAGAAGATGGATCTGGTGCGCCAGTTCTGCTTCGACCACGGGTTGCTGGGCGCCAATACGAAATCGGTGGACGACGTGGCCATCCGCTATCCCGATTCGTCGGTGCAGGGGAAGGCCGACCGGGTGCGCCTGGTCTTCGACCTTGGGTATATGAAAATGGCTGCCGAGGGAAAGCTGTGAGTTATCGCGCACGCACCCTTGCGCCATGCCGCAAAATTCTCCCGATTTGGGAGTGCCGGAGAATTGGTGGGGCAGACCCCGTGGTCCGCGCTGGTCACCCTGGACCCGCTGGCGGAACAACGGCATCAGCCTCGCGCAAAGCTCAAGGAGGCCGACGAGGGCGTCGGCGGGCCCAGAGGGCGCCCCCCAGGGGGTCCGCCCCACCAACGACGCAAATCGTCGGGCCATGGGAAATGTCCGCGGCATCGTGCGACGGGCAAAACTAGGACGCATCTATGTCTGTTGGCTTCCTGCTGATTCACGCCAAGCCGCACCGCACGTCCGCGATGTTGCTCTCCTGGGCGCTTTTCGCCACCGGCATCGCACTGTACCTCCTCGTGGCCAACGCGCGGCATCGCGATAATCCCGAGGAGCGCGTCACTCCCACCATCGCGCAGATGGCGCGCGGGATGTACGACGCGGCGCTCAAGCCGGCGGAAGACGACGAGCAGGTAACCCAGGACGGAACTCTGCTCCAGCGGTTCCAAAACAGCATGCTCTGGAAAGATACCAAGGCCACCTCGCGCCGCTTCATTTACAGCATGCTGCTGCTGGTGCCCGCGGTCCTGCTCGGCCTGCACATGGGACTGTTCCCTTACGTGGGCGCCTTCTTCCTGCGCTTCGTGCTCTTCTTCGACAAGATTGTGGCGCTCTCGCTGCTGCCGATTCTCTTCATCGTCTTCGGCATCGACGAACTGGCCAAAGTGATGCTGATCGTCATCGGCGTGACCCCCACCATCATTCTCGACACCTTTAACCTGACGCGCGCCGTGCCGTCGGAGCAGTTGGTCAAAGCCTTCACCCTCGGTGCGGGCGATTTCGACGCGGCTTACCGGGTGGTGCTCAAGCAGATCCTGCCGCGCGTGCTCAACAGCATCCGCCTGAATCTGAAGTCCGTGATGCTGTTTCTGTTTGCCGGCGAAATGATCGCCTCCACCGACGGACTGGCTTATCGCATCGCGCTGCTGCGCCGCCACATGGGCATGGACGTGATCATCCCCTACGTGCTCTGGGTGGCGCTGCTGCTCTTCCTGGTGGACCTGGGGATGCGGCTGCTCAATCGCAAACTCCATCCCTGGTTTCGGGAATCGTGAAGCACCATGGCGCTGATTGAGATCGACGACATCTCGGTGGCCTACGGCACTCCGCCGCGCACCGTGCTGGATCGCGTCGGCCTGCGTATCGACGAGGGCGAATTCGTCTGCCTGCTGGGCCAGACGGGTTGTGGCAAGTCGACGCTGCTTCGCCTGGTGTTGGGCTCGGAAAAGCCGCTGACCGGCCGCGTCCTGATCGACGGCGTGGAGCATCATCAGCCCGACCGCACCCGTGGATACGTTCCGCAGAAATACTCGCTGTTCCCTGATAAGACGGTCCTCGACAACATCACCTTCGGCCCCGAGGTCAGCGAATTCAGCCTGTTGGGCCACCTCACGCCCCGGTTCTACCGGCGCCGGCGCGAGTTGCGGCGGGAAGCGTTCGACTACCTGCGGCGCATCGGCCTGCGCGAATCCGACGCCGGCAAGTATCCCGAGCAGCTCTCCGGGGGCATGCAGCAGCGTGTGGCGATCGCCCAGGCGCTCATCACGAAGCCCCGTATTTTATTGATGGACGAGGCCTTTAGCGCGCTCGATCCAGGCACGCGGCGGGGCATGCAGGAACTGATCCGCGAACTCTGGCGGGCCACCGGAACGACCATTCTGTTCGTCACCCACAATACCCAGGAGGCATTGCGCCTGGGAACGCGGGTGATCGTGCTGGCCAAGGAATCGCCCGAACGCGGTTCCTGCGTGAAGCTCGACCTCCCCGTGCCAGACCCTTGTTTCGAAGAGGAAATCCCGCATCTGGTCGAGCGTCTGGAATCCGGCGCGGGATGGCACCCCGCCGCGGATCGCGCCCTATCCCTCTGTAACTTCGGGTGTTATTTACCCGCGGACCCGCAATCTGCTACCACGGAGGTGGCATGGCGGATCTCATCTACACTTCAAAGGGCTATCAGGATCTTCTGGCACGTCTGAAGAACCAGATTCGGACGGCCCAGGTTCGGGCCGCTCTGGCGGTAAATCACGAACTCGTTCTGCTCTATTGGCAGATCGGAAAGGATATTCTCACCCGGCAGAAGGAGGAAGGATGGGGCGCGAAAGTCATCGACCAGTTAAGCCGAGACCTACACCTGGCGTTCCCCTCAATGCATGGCTTCTCTCCCCGTAACCTCAAGTATATGAGGACTTTCGCCGAAGCTTGGCCGGACGAATCAATTGTGCAACAAGCTGTTGCACAATTGCCGTGGGGCCATAACGTTCGGCTCCTCGACTACGTGAAGGATTCGCAGGAGCGCCTCTGGTACATCGAACAGGCGATCCGGAACGGATGGAGCCGGAACGTCCTGGTGATCCAAATCGAGAGCGGCCTCTACAAACGCCAGGGCACCGCGACTACCAATTTTCCATCGACCCTCCCCGCGCCGGAGTCCGATCTCGCTCAGCAGCTCCTCAAAGACCCGTACAACTTCGATTTCCTGACGCTCGCAAAAGAGGCGCAAGAGCGTGATCTCGAAGGCGGGCTTCTCGTCCATTTGCGCCAATTCCTGATCGAACTGGGAACGGGATTCGCATTCGTCGGGAGCCAGGTTCCGCTCGAGGTTGGGGGCGAGGACTTCAAGCTCGATCTCCTCTTCTATCACCTCAAGCTCCGATGCTTCGTCGTGATCGAGCTGAAAATGGGTCCGTTCAAGCCGGAGTACGCGGGGAAGATGAACTTCTACCTGGCGGTGGTCGACGATCTGCTCCGCCATCCGGACGACAAGCCGAGCATTGGCCTGATCCTCTGCAAAACGAAGAATCGAATCATTGCGGAATACGCTCTCCGGAACAGCACGACCCCCATGGGCGTCTCGGAATTCAAACATCTCGAAGGATTTCCCGAGCAGCTCCAGGGCACCCTCCCCACCATCGAGGAGATCGAAGCCGAACTGGGCGGCTAGCCCTCCCTTTTGCCTGCACGCCTCCAGGCGGGGAAGCGTCATATCATAGGAAGAGACTTTATGTTTAACCGGAATAGGCGTCGAGGCTTCTCGCTGATTGAATTGCTGATCGTGATCGCGATCATCCTGATTATCATCACAATTGCGTTGCCGCGGTTGACCCGGGCGCGCATGTATACTCAGGAGGTCGCCGCCATGGCGGCCATACGGACCATCCATACCGCCCAAACGCAGTACTATTCGCAATTCAATAAGTACGCTACTTCGTTGGCGGAATTAGGCCCACCAGCCAGCGGGTCGGCCAATGCATCCTCAGCCGATATGATCGGCAACGATTTGGCCAACGGCAAGAAGCAGGGCTACGTGTTCACCGTCACCGGGTCGCAGGGCGGATACGTAGTGTCGGCGGTGCCGGAGACTTTCAATGTCGGCGGCAGCCGCACGTTCTACTCGGACCAGACTATGGTGGTCCACGAGCACTACGGGCCCGAGCCCGCCACGCCGCAAGATCCGGAATCGAAATAGTGGCACGAGTCTCTCCAAGCGTATCCGTGGGCCTGGCGTCAATGAGGCAGAATCTGTCATGCGCCGCCTTTCGTCTCTATGCAGGTTGCTGCTGGCTGTCGCGATCATCCTGATCGCAATCGCGTTACTGCCCCGCGGCGTTGGGGAATCCGATGTCTTCAGGCGCGAGACCCGCGCCATCGCCGCGATCCGCTCGATTCATACCGCGGAGACGCAGTATTATTCGCAATACGGTCACTACGCCGAGTCGCTCAGTGCACTCGCACCGATGATCGGTGACGGCTTGGAGCGAGGCACCGCGGGCGGCTACTCGTTCGCTCTCTGTGCCACGGCGGATCGCTACGTGATCAGAGCCACCTCGGTGGACGATGGTACGTTCTACTCCGACCAGGGGATGATTGTCCGCGCGAATAACGGCCGGGGACCGGCAACCGCCTGCAGCTCGGAATTCAGGTGACAGACCACCACCGCCCGGTGTGGCTTTCGGAGATTTTGCAAACTCTATACACTAGAAGCACAATCTCACGAGGAGTCCCGTTTTACGATGGATGACGTGTCTACCACCACTACCTCTGCGTCCCCGCCGGATGGTGTGACCCGCCGAAACTTTTACATTGGCTTCATTTATGGACTGGGTGCGACCATTGCAGCGGCCCTGGGATTGCCGGCAGCCATCTATCTCCTCTTTCCGCCCAGGGTCCGGCAGAACGACCAATGGGTCGAAATCGGCGAGATCACGCGTCTGGCGGCCAATTCTCCCACCGAGATGACGTTTCGCCGCAACCGTGTGGACGGCTGGAAAGTCACCAGCGAAAAGGCGACGGCCTGGGTGGTGAAGCATGCCGACAATTCCATAGTGGCCTTCAGCCCGCAGTGCACCCACCTGGGATGCGCCTACCACTGGGACGATGGGAAGACCGAATTCGTCTGCCCCTGCCACAACTCCCTTTTCTCGATCGACGGAAGAGTGCTGGCCGGCCCGGCGCCCCGGCCGCTCGACCGGTATGAAACTAAAGTCGATGGCAAGAAACTCCTGGTGGGCCGCCTGATCGTGCCGGAGCATCAGGCATGAAGAGGCATTGGAACCGCTTCAGCGAATGGCTCGACCATCGCACTGGCGTGCAGACCGCCGTCCGCCAGTTCCTGTATGAAGAGATTCCGGCTTCGAGCGGCTGGCAGCAGGTCTTCGGCAGCGTGGCGGTGTTCCTGTTTCTGGTGCAGGCGTTCACCGGCGCATTGCTGGCCTTCAATTACGCGCCCACGCCCGGGGACGCCTACAACAGCCTGCGCTACATCCTCACGGAATTGACCGGTGGCCGGCTGATCCGCGGGCTGCACCACTGGGGCGCCAGCATGATGATCGTGGTGGTGGTGCTCCACATGGTCCAGGTCTTCCTCTATGGGGCTTACAAGAAGCCGCGCGAAGCCACCTGGATGGTGGGTGTGGTGCTGATGCTCGTAACCCTGGCATACGGGCTCACCGGATACCTGTTGCCCTGGGACAATCGCGCCTATTGGGGAACGGTGGTCACCACCCAGATCGCCGGGCAGGCTCCGGTGGTGGGGCCGTACTTGACGCGCCTGCTGGGCGGCGGCGGAGCGGTGGGGGTAGTGACGTTCGCGCGCTTTTACGGAATGCACGTGCTGTTGCTGCCGCCGGCCACCATCCTGCTGATCGCGTTGCACGTCTTTCTGGTGCGCAAACACGGCGTGGCGCCGGAGCCGGGCGACGAACTGGTCCCCAAGAAGCAATTCTTTCCCGTGCAAGTTTTCAAAGACACGGTGGCGATCTTTATTGCCTTCGCCATCCTGTTCATTCTGGCGTTAGTGGCAAGGGTGCCGCTCGAGCAGTTGGCCGACCCCACCGACACGTCCTACATCCCGCGGCCGGAATGGTATTTCCTCTTCCTGTTCCAAACCTTGAAGCTGCTCCCCGGGCCGCTGGAGGTGGTGGGCAGCCTGCTGCTTCCGGGGCTGGCGGTGACCGCTCTGATTCTGGTGCCGTTTCTGGATCGCAGCCGCCTGGTCAAAGTGACCAGGCGAACTTTCGCCATCGGGGTGGTGGTACTGGCGGCAATCGGCTGGGTCGGCCTGACGGCCACCGCGGTGGCGACCACTCCCAAGCCCCAACCGGCGGCCGAGATCGACTATTCGGCTCCCACCGACTGGATGCAGCTCTCGCCCGAGGAGATGGCCGGAGTGGCCTATTTCCGCCAGGAGAAATGCGAGAGTTGTCACGCCGCCGGAGATAGCACTTCGAAGCTGGGGCCAGACCTGACGCAGGCTTCCATCCATAAGGATGCCGCGTGGATGATCCAGCATTTCAAGCGGCCCTCGGCCATGCGGCCGGGCACCGCCATGCCGCCAATCCAGCTCAGCGATGGCCAGTTGAACTCGCTGGCGGCGTTCCTGCTGAAACTGAATCCCAACAACGCCACCGCTCTGGGAAACGCTCCCGATTTTGCCACCGCCGGAGCGCTGGTGTATCAGGCGAACCATTGCGCCGCGTGCCACATGGTGAACGGTTCCGGGATGAAACTCGGGCCGCCGCTGAACGGTCTGGCGCAACGGCGCAGCCGCAGTTGGGTGGAAGAACATTTCTCGAAGCCGCAGGAGCTTTCCCCCGGTTCCATCATGCCGCCGTATGCGCTCTCGCCCAAAGACATGGAGAACCTGACAACCTATCTGTTCGCGCTGCCGGAACCGGGCGGCAGCCAGTAAACCGCGTTCCGGCACCGGGCCGAGACCACCGGGAGCGGCATTCTTAGAATGCCTCGGCCGAGTGGATCCCCTCCGACTGCAGCACCGTGGCCATCTTTTTCAGCGCGATTTTGTGGATCTGCGATACGCGGCTTTCGTTGACGCCCATCACTTCGCCGATCTCTTTCATGGTCATTTCGTTGGTGTAGTAGAGGAAGACCACTTTCTGGTAGCGCTTGGGCAGTTTTTCGATGGCGCGCGCCAGGGTGACCTGCAATTGGTGCTGCCCGCACATGCGGTCGGGTTGCAATTCCTCGGTGGCCGGGAAGTCCATGGCGCGGTCGAAGTCCGGATCGGCGTGAGTGGTCGCGGACACCGTGCCCACGGTGCGCAATTCCATCTGGATGCGGTGCCAGCGATCCGGGCTGAGGCCCATCTCGTCGGCGATTTCGCCCTCCAGCGGATTGCGGCCGAGTCTGGCGGCTAACTCGTGGGTGACGGAGTCCACCTGCTTCTGCCGTTTCCGCAGATCGCGCGAGGCCCAATCGAGTTGGCGCAGGCTATCCAGGATGGCGCCCTTGATGCGATGCTTGGCGTAGCTGTGGAACGCCACGTTCTTGGCGGCGTCGTACTTGGTGACGGCATCGAAGAGCCCGAGTACACCGGCGTGGATGAGATCGTCCAGATCCACATGCACGGGGAGATTTTCATGAACTCGAATGGCGATCGCCTTCACCAGGGGTAGATGCTCGAGCACAATCCGGTCGCGCACTTCCTGGGAGATTCTCGGCTTCCGCTGTATAGACACACTCTTCGCCTGCATCGCTTTTCGTCCTTTTTTCCGGCTTTCTTTAGGATCTCGGGTTGTTTGCCCGACAGCCTTAGGAATGCAGCCTTAGTGCCAAACAAAAAAAGGATATAAAGGTATTGTTTTCTGCGATTACGGTCGATAAGGCATGTTCCGAAGTGAACCGCGTTTCAGAGTGAAACGGGCCATGTTCCAAATCGGAAGAAGAAGGTTATTCGCCGCGGATGAACGCAGATCAACGCAGATAAAACGATCCTTTTCTTATCTGCGTTAATCTGCGTTCATCTGCGGCCAACAGTTCTTTTGGCCTTTTTCCGCAGGCTGCCCAGGCAACCGCCTGCTGGGATGATGTGAGGATGGATTTGGTGGACGACGGGGGGATCGAACCCCCGACCTCTGCATTGCGAACGCAGCGCTCTCCCAGCTGAGCTAGTCGCCCACTCGTGGTTACGATTACAATATAGCAAAATGCTACGGGGAAGTATCAGCTACCAACTGCATCGCATGCGACGGGATTGGGACCGCCGCGCTCGCGAAAACGCACGCCACTACGTGGCCACCGGCCAGAAGGAGTGGTCCGATACCGAGTTCTTCGAGGCCGGTGAGCAGGAACTGAGGGACCACATCTTCAACGACCTCGGGAACGTCTGCCAGGGTATGGACCCGCAAACCATGAAAGTCCTCGAAATCGGCTGCGGCGCCGGCCGGGTCACGCGCGCCCTGGCGCGATTCTTCGGCGAGGTCTATGCCGTCGATATCAGCCGCCACATGGTTCGCCAGGCACGCCAGGCCGTTGCCCAATTCCCCCGGGCACGCATCTTTCGCAACAACGGCAAAGATCTTTCCGTGGTGCGCCGCCGGTGGTGGCACCGGTTTGGACTCGGTGAGCCAATTCAATTCGACTTTGCCTTCTCATGCATGGTCTTCCAACATATACCGAGCCGCGCAGTTATCGAAAGTTATCTATCCGAAGTGAATCGTCTCTTGCGGCCCGGCGCACTCTTCAAGTTTCAGGTGCAAGGATGCCCGGAAATGGAGCCGGACCTGGATGGTAGTTGGATCGGGCAGGCGTTTAACGAAGAAGATGCCGGTATTTTGGCTCACTCCAATGGTTTTGAGTTACGATACCAGTACGGTGCAGGCTCCCAGTATTACTGGCTTTGGTTCTTCAAGAAGCAGGCCGACCGCTAACTTCCGTTAGCGGCCCGCGCATCCGTCTCCGGAATCGGCTTCCCCGCTTTGCCCCGCCGGCCGGCCCAATACTTCTTCATTCGCTCCGAAACGTCCTGGCGCTCTTGAGAGCCCATGGACTTTCGGCCGCGCCGTTTGCCGCGCCGAGCCACCAGGGGATTCGCTGCCGCTACCCGCTGGAGTTCCTCCAGTGAAGCTATTACGCGCTCGAGCTTTTCCTTCTCGGCGTATAAGTCCTGAATCGTTTTATGAAGGTCCATCACACCGTGGGTTCCGTCCACAATCATACGGGTGGACACCAACGATGTTACACGAAACAGTTATGAAATTCTACTGAAACGGGCGTCACCGCGCTAAAAACGGCCAGTGCGGTACTATTTTGAACCCATATCTGGTAATGGCCACGTACAACGCTCCCCCCACTAAGAGTAGTAGAAGGACTATGATCTTCAGTACGTTATACCACGGGAACGCGCGGCCTTCACGATGCAAAATGACGAGGTATCCCGCGAATACGCCGACGTAATAGAGCACCAACATCGGCAGCGCAAAGAGCGTCATGTTGAAAATGTCGGGCGTAGGCGTCACTACGGCGGCGATGATGAAGATGATCAGGATGGCGTAACGGCTGTGGCGGACGAGGAATGCCGGAGTTACCAATCGCAATAGAATCAGAAAGAAAATCAGCACCGGGAGTTCGAATACCGCGCCGACTCCCAGAATCACATTCACGAACATGTCGAAGTATTCCGTGACGGAAACTACCGTCACAATATCCTTCCCTACGCCAATTCCCAACAGGAAGGTCAAGCCATAGCGAAAGGCGACGAAATATCCGAACAGACCGCCAAGGATGAATAGACCCGCCGTACCCAGTACGAATGGCACTGCCCAGCGCCGTTCTTTCTTATAGAGACCCGGAGAAATGAAGGCCCACACCTGGTACAACACCCAGGGCGAAGCGATAAAAATCGAACAGACCACCGGCAGCTTGAACCAGATCACGTTAAAGGCTTCCATCGGCGTGAGCTGGGCCAATGTAGGAGGAAACCCGTTGGCGGTCAACGCAGCTTTGGCGGGCTGCACCACGAAATGCCACAGGGGATCGCAGAACGTGAGGCTGATCCCAAGGGCAACGCCTATGCCAATGAGGATCTTGATAATGCGCGAACGCAACTCCTCCAGGTGCTCCAGGAACGACATGCGCAGCATGCCTTCGTCCTCCGCCTCGTCTTCATCGGAGGGTCCGCGCGGCGGGCCAGGGGTCTTTCCTCCCCCGCCGAAGAGGTTCCGGAGCCTTTCCAGGCCGGACTCGGACTCAGGCGCAACGCCAGTACGGGAAGCACCGGCTCCCTTCGGGTCGAGAGGTAAACTCATCGTTTATGTGTTGTGCTCAGACGTCATCGAAACAGAATCGTCCGCCGGCGGGGGGGAGATGGCGGCTGCCTCTTCCGTGACTGGCGAAACGGCTTCTGCTTCAGCGCCGCGGGCGATGGTGCCCTCCGGCGAAACGGCTAATGGTGACTCAGCGCCCTCAGTTGCGGATGCGCTTGCAGTGTACGGGATGACAGCAGTGGAGTCGTGGCTCTCCGTACCGTAGGAACCATCGTAGTTCGCACCGGATTCGGAATAGTCGTAGTTGTAAGCGTCGTACTGATACGGGGCAGCGATTTCTTTGATGGAATTCGTTTCCTGCTCCAAATTTTGCATTTCACGCTCGAACGTGGTTTTCAACTCGCTCGACGCGCGCCGGAATTCGTTGATGGCTTTACCCACCGTGCGCCCGATTTCCGGAAGCTTCTTGGGGCCGAACAAGACTAGGGCCAGAACCATAATGAACATCATTTCTGGCATTCCCAGAGGTCCCATGTGGTGTTTTTTGTCCTCCTTGCGCTTCTACCTCATCATAGCACTGTGGCGGGGCATGCCTATGGCAGCGTTTCCCCCAACACCCGATCGCGCTGCTCGCGGCGGAACTCCCGCAGCTTCTCTTTCAGCTCCGGCCGGCTGTTGGCCAGAATCGCCACCGCCAGCAGCGCCGCATTGCGCGCCCCGGCCGCGCCGATGGCCAGCGTGCCCACGGGAATCCCCGCCGGCATCTGCACCGTCGAAAGCAAGGAATCCATGCCCTTCAGCGACGCGCTCTCCATGGGTACGCCCAGCACCGGCGCCAACGTATGCGCGGCGCAGACGCCCGCCAGGTGAGCGGCGCCTCCCGCCGCGGCGATGATCACTTCGATCCCGCGACCTTCTGCCTGGCTCGCGTATTCCGCCGTCTCAACCGGCGTCCGATGCGCCGAAAGCACCCGGCATTCGTGTGCCACACCAAAGCGGGTCAACATTTCGCCGGCCTGGCGCATGATCTCCCAGTCCGACTTGCTGCCCATAACGATCGCCACCAGCGCGCCGCTCGCCGCCACGGTCTACTGCCCCTGCGCCAGGGTGTACCCGGCCTGCCCGTCGAACGTGTTCAGCGTTTGCGTGGCGGCAATCGGGATGCCCGCCGCGGCCACGCGCCCCAGCAGCGCCACCATTTGGCCCATGTCCGCATGCCCCGCCGCCAGGAAGCGGCAGCGATAGCTATCGGTGCAGAACGTCCATGCGTTGCCATTCGGCCAGACTTTCACGCCGCGATTGTCGATCATTTCGAGCCTCAGCCCTTCGCCCGCCAGCTTGCCTATGGCCGCGCCCAGTTCGTCGGTCTTGCGCGACGGCCAATACACGAATACATCGATGCCCTTCAGCTCGGTCCGCACGCTCGCGCCCGCCGCGGCGGCCACCGGCGCTGCCGTTTCCTTCCGCTTGGCATAGGTGACCGCCTTCAACGTGTTGGGCTTTTGCCCCAACCGCGCGATCACCGCCGCGGCGAATTCCTTGGTGCCCACTTTTTGGGTGCTCACGCCTTCGGTGAATACATCGTAGGTGTGGATCCCGTCCTCGATGGTGCGCAGCCAGGCGTTGTGTACCTTTTCCGCCGTTTCCGGCATATTGATATGCACCAGCATCAGCACCGCCCCCAGCAGCAGGCCCGACGGATTGGCCAGGTTCTGTCCCGCGCGCCGCGGCGCCGAGCCGTGAATGGCTTCGAACATGGCGCATTGCTCGCCCACATTGGCCGACCCGGCCAGTCCCACCGACCCGGCGATCTGCGCGGCCACGTCCGAGAGGATATCGCCATACAGGTTGGGCATCACGATCACGTCGAAAGCTTCCGGCGTGTCGGCCATCTTGGCCGCTCCGATGTCCACGATCCAGACTTCCTTCTGAATGTCCGGATACTGCGCGCCGATTTCGTCGAAGACCTTGTGGAACAGCCCGTCGGTCATCTTCATGATGTTGTCTTTCATGAAGCAGGTGACCTTCTTGCGGTTGTGCAGGCGCGCGTATTCGAACGCATAGCGGATAATCTTCTCGCTGCCCGGCCGCGAGATCAACTTGATGCACGAGGTGACTTCCGGCGTGAGCTGGTACTCGATGCCCGCGTACAGGTCTTCTTCGTTCTCGCGCACGATCACCACGTCCATATTGGGATGCTTGGTGTCGATGAACGGGTCGTAGGAGACGCACGGCCGCACGTTGGCGTATTGGCCCAGCGTCTTGCGCGTGGTGACGTTGAGGCTTTTGAAGCCGCCGCCTTGCGGGGTGGTAATGGGAGCTTTGAGAAAAACCTTGGTCCGCAGGAGCGACTCCCACGAACTGGGTTCTATGCCGGACGTGTTGCCGCGCAAATAGACCTTTTCGCCAATCTCAATGGTCTCGATCTCGAGAGCCGCGCCGGCCGCTTCCAGGATCTGGAGGGTGGCGTTCATAATCTCCGGGCCGATGCCGTCGCCATGGGCGACGGTGATAGGAGTTTTAGTGGGCATAGCGGAACACCCAGCATAGTTGGAATTACCCACACGTGCAACGTTCATCGGCCGGTTTTTCCGGCGACCCACCGTGCGGCTACAATGGGAGTCATTCATGCCTGAAAACATTTTGGTGGGGCATGCTTTAGCTTGCCCTCCTGTTGCCGAGCCGCGCCATCCGGCCTTCGCGCGCTTCGCCTGGGGCGTGGTGGCGTACAACCTGGCCGTCGTTTTATGGGGCGCCTACGTCCGCGCCACCGGCTCCGGGGCCGGCTGCGGCAACCACTGGCCCCTGTGCAACGGCGTGGTAACGCCGGTCTCGGCTAACACCCACACCATGATCGAGTTCACCCACCGCGCCATGACCGGCCTGGACACCCCGTTGGTGGCCCTGCTGCTGATCTGGGCCTTCCGCGCCTTTCCCCGCCATCATCCCGTACGCCTGGCCGCCACGTTATCCGGCGTCTTCCTGGTGACCGAAGCGCTGCTCGGGGCCCTGCTGGTGAAGTTGCAACACGTCGCCAAAAACGCCGACGCCTACACGCTATCCACCCACCTGGTGAACACGCTGACGCTGCTGGCTTGTCTCGCGCTCACCGCCTGGTGGGCCATGGGAAATCCCGCGCCGCGGCTGCGCGGAAAAGCAGCATGGATGGCCGCCATCAGCCTCGGCGCGGTTATGCTGTTGTCGATCACGGGAGCCATCTCCGCTTTGGGTGACACGCTCTTCCCCGCCCCCTCGCTGGCCGCCGGGTTGGCGCAGGATTTCAACCCTACTTCCAACATCCTGCTGCGCCTGCGGGGCCTGCATCCGCTGTTTGCCGCCGCCGTGGGAGCGTGGCTCACGTTGTACGCCGTGGGCCGCCTGCGCGTTGCCAAGAGCAACGCGCTGTGGGTGGTCACAATGGTGTGGATTCAACTCTTCGCGGGCCTGTTGAATTTCCTGCTGCAAGCGCCGGTCGGGATGCAGATCGTGCACTTGCTGATCGCCGACCTGCTGTGGATCTCGCTGGTGCTGCTGTGCGCGTCAGGCAGCTAGAAGCGTGTCGTCACCTCCACGCCGGAGGGAATGCGGGTTCTTGCCGATGAGGAGCATTATCTCTGCCGGAACTCCTCGCAAGCCCGACGCCCCCGGCACATTCACCGATCTGGTGAAATGTGGTGAAGAACATGAAAGGCAGGCTGCCGTGGAAGTGAAAAAGGAGACGCAAGGAAGATGAAGACCCAGAGTACGGCGGTCCTCCGGGCATCAATCAGCTTCCCGCTCGATGTCTATGAGACGCTTGAGATCATCGCGAAGGAAAAGAAGGTGTCGTTAGCCTGGGTGGTGCGCGAAGCGGCGGAGCGGTACATCGGCGAAAAGTGGCCCTTGTCCGGAACAATAAGAATGGAGCAGCGATGACAGATAAGGCAAACGAATCCGGCATCAGCCCCAACGTCAATTGTTTAGAGGGAAAGCGGTGTCCAAAGTGCGGCTCGTACGGCCCATTTGAGATCGTAGTCTCAATGCGAGTGCTATTATATGACAACGGCACCGACACAGTGGACGGGACCACCGAGTACGGTGACGACACGCCGGCCACGTGTAAAGCGTGCGGACACGACGGGGAGCTAGGCGACTTCGATGAGTGAATTGCGGTGATCAACTGGGTATATTTTCCGAAGTCGTCGCCTCCTCCGGAATTCGGGCTTCTCATCGTCGGGCTCTTCGAGGATGTGGGAGACGCGATCGATTCGAGGACAACGTCGAACCAACATAGCGACACTGTTATGGCCGAACTCCGCCCAGGCTTGGAAGGGTTGGGATTTCGGGTCGAGAAGGGGAAGTCCATCGAAGACAAGATCGTTGTCCCTGTCCTTTTTGGCCGCAAGGGCAAGATACTGAAGTGCTTCAACGCTGACGCCCATGCCGCCAGTGAGGGTTGGGTGCTTGAGGTAGAGGCAGGTCGGGCCGTTGACAACAATCAGTTCCTAAAGGATATTTTTCAGGCGTGTATGATGCACGACGTTCTCCATCTTGCGATAGCAGTCCGCAACACATACCGCAGCTCGGACGACTTTGCCAAAGTTGAGAGTTTTCTTGAGACCCTATACGTCAGCGGACGGCTTCAACTTCCGCTGAAGGGCATTCTGCTCATTGGTTATTGACCACGCACCTCGCGTGGCTGCCGCGTTCGTGTCGCCTCCGGTTTTGGGTCAGTGCGCTGGGCGGCCCGTCGACTCGACAAGCGCTGGCCCCGCGCTTCGGAATCGGTGAATGGTTTGAATGCAGATCGTGCATCTGCTGATCACCGACATGCTTTGGATTCGCTGGTGCTGCTGCGCCGCTACTTCGCCTGCGTCAAACTCAGCGCAATCTTCCTAGCTGTCTCTTCCATCGCCGGAACCTTGAAGGCCGACGGCAAGGCAAGCGCGGTAGCCAACGGCATCCGTCCCGGGCAATCGTTCGCCGAAGCGACGTCGATGGCGTTGCGAAAGGTCAGAGTCCCGAATCCTGCGCGTCCGTCCCCGGACGTATACGATGCCAGCCAGCCATCGCCAGCCGCCAAGGCGACCGCAACAGCGACGCGCGCGCCTTCTCCACCGTGAAGATCACGTCCACCGCATTCGGCGGGACCGCGCGCGTCTGCGCTTGCACGCGCACATTCGCCATGCCCTTCTCCGCCAAAATCTCTTCCAGCGCCACTTTGGCCCGTTCGATATCCCGCGGCCTGCACGGTTTGCCCACGCTGAGGCGAACTTCCCGCTCTTCCATCGCCGCCCGGATCTCTTCCACCGGCACCGTCCGGACGTCGCGGAATTCCACGGCCTTCACCACCGGCCGGCTCTTCCCTTCTTTTTCCGCAATCGTCTCAATGGCCGGCTTCGCCCGTTCCGCCAGCGGATTCTCCGGGTACACGGCGATCAGCGTTTCAAATGCCAGCCGGGCGGTCTCATACTTGCCGGCCTTGGTGCGGGCCTGCCCTTCTTCGAATAGCAGCGTGGCGTCAATGGCTCCTTTGGCCTGCAACGCCAAGGGATCTTTGGGATAGCAATCCACCAGACTCTGCAACGTAGTGCGGGCAACATCCAATTTCCCCTCTGTCGTCTGCCGGATCCCGGCGTCATAAAGCTGCCTGGCCGGGTCGGCGGCCGGAGTGCCGGCGTACACCATGGTCGCCGCCAACAGGGAAAGGCCCAGAATTCTCTTCATAATGGGTTTGTTTTGCAATTTTGCGCCCGGAAATTTACACCTGAAAGCAAAGAAGTTAGCTTCAGGCAGTCTGGGACCGGCTGTCACGGTGGGCAGATTCCGCCACTATATGGGCATAAAACATTCCTGGTGCAATCTGTTCCCGCCGGATTCGTTGTATTCTGAAGTGTCAGGGAGGAGGCGGCTATCGTCAAGTTCTGCGTGTTGGCCAGCGGCAGCTCCGGCAACGCCGCGTTGCTGGCCACCGACAAGACGCGCATCCTGGTGGACGCCGGCTTGAGCATGAGAGATCTCGGCAAGCGTCTCGCCACCATTGGCGAAGACCTCGAACGCCTCGACGCCATCCTCATCACCCACGAGCACTCCGACCACGTCTCCGGCCTGCCCGTGCTGGCACGCAGCCGGAAAATCACCGCCGCCATCTACATGACGCGGCTCACCGCACCGGTCATCGATTGGGGCGAATGCCAACCGCGCCTGGAGCCGTTTCAAGCCGGCGCCAGGCTGCGCATCGGCGATATCGACGTGCAAAGCTTCGGCATCCCGCACGATGCCATCGATCCGGTGGGCTTCGCCTTCGAAGCGCAGGGCGTCCGCATCGGCGTGGCCACCGACCTGGGCTACATCCCCGAATCCATCAAGTTCCACCTGAAGCGCACCGATCTGCTGCTGCTCGAATCCAACCACGATCTCGACATGTTGAAGGTGGGCCCGTATCCCTGGTCCGTGAAGCAGCGCGTGATGAGCCGGGTCGGCCACCTGTCGAATAAAGTGATGGCCGAATACCTCGCCGACGACCTGGATTCCTGCACCAACAATCTGGTGCTGGGCCATCTCAGCGAGCAGAACAATCATCCGGCGATCGTCAACATGTTCGCCACGCAGGCGCTGGAGCAGCGCGGTCTGCGCACCCGTCTGGCCATCGCCACCCAGCACGCTCCCACGGAGGTTTTCCGATTTTAGCCACGGATGAACACAGATAAACACAGATAAAACCATTTTTTCTAATCCGTGTTCCTCTGTGTTCCTCCGTGGCCCTTTCTCTTTTCTTCAATCCCAATGATTCCTCGATACACACGCCCGGAAATGGGCCGGATCTGGAGCGACCAGAATCGCTTTCAACAATGGCTGGAAGTAGAACTCGCGGCCTCCGAGGCGCTGGCGGAGCTGGGCGTAGTGCCCGCCGAGGCCGCGTTCCTGCTGCGGCAGCATGCCGGCTTCGACGTCGCCCGCATCCTGGAAATCGAAGAGCAGGTGAAGCACGACGTCATCGCCTTCACCACCGCCGTGGCCGAAACCATGGCCCGCGCCGGCCACGCCGAAGCGTCGCGCTGGCTGCACTACGGGCTTACTTCAAACGACGTGGTGGATACCGCGCAAGCGCTGCTCCTGCAACAGGCCTCGGCGCTGCTGGTCGCCGGCTTGGAGAACTTGCGTGCCGTGCTCAAACGCCGTGCCCTGGAGTTCCAGCACACCGTGCAGATCGGCCGCACGCACGGCGTGCATGCCGAGCCCATCACCTTCGGGCTGAAGCTGGCCATCTGGTATGAAGAAGCCGGCCGCGACCTCGCCCGCCTGCGCACCGCCGCCGAAGACCTGCGGGTGGGGAAGACATCCGGCGCGGTCGGCACGTTCTCGCACTTCGGACCGGAAGTGGAAGACCTGATTTGCGAGCGCCTCAACTTGAAGCCCGCGCTGGTGGCTTCGCAGGTGATCCAGCGCGACCGCCATGCGTATTTCGTAGCGGCTCTAGCGCTGGCCACGGCCCTCTGCGAAAAAATCGCGCTCGAAGTGCGCCACCTGCAGCGCACCGAAGTCCGCGAGGCCGAAGAGTATTTCTCGCGCGGACAAAAGGGCAGCTCCACCATGCCGCACAAGCGCAATCCGGTCACCTGCGAGCAAATCTGCGGCCTGGCGCGCGTGGTGCGATCCAACGTGCAGGCGGCCTTCGAAGACGTGGCCCTATGGCACGAACGCGATATCTCGCATTCCTCCGTGGAACGCATCATCCTGCCCGATTCCACCATCCTCGCCGACTACCTGCTTGCCAAGACCACGCGTCTGGTGGACACCCTGGTGGTCTACCCCGAACGCATGCGCCGCAATGTGGAATTGACGCGCGGCCTGGTTTTTTCGAGCCCCCTGCTGCAGGATCTGGTGGCCGGCGGCATGCTGCGCGAGAAGGCTTACGCCCTGGTGCAGGCCAACGCCATGCGCGCCTGGGAGGAAGACGGCGATTTCCGCGCCGCCATGGAGGCCGACCCGGAAGTGCGTGCCGTGCTCCCACCCGAGCGCATCGCCGAAGCCTTTTCCGTGGAGCGCCAACTGCGCAACGTGGACAAGATTTTCGCGCGCGTCTTCGGTAGCGAGGCGCACCAGTCATAAGTCGGCTGCCAGTGCTCTTCCCATTGCCGCTGGCCGTACCCGGAGAGTGTGCCGGTCCGGTGACGCGTTCCAGCACCCGCGAGAACGTGAAGCGGCAGGCAACATTCCGTAGACAGCGTGCGCCCGCACCGGCGCTCCCAACGTAAAGCGCACACCGTCCCGGCCGGAATGGTCACCTGCTTCCTACCCGTGACCGCCGCGCCGCACCCGCTCCGCTCAGTGGATTTCCGCGCGTTCCCGCGATCCATATCGGATTCTCCCGGTAATCCTGTCAGTGTGCGCCCCAGCACATCGGCACAAGCACTATTGGCCACGAAGTGCGTCTATCTCTTTGCCACCTGTGCGTACTCTTTTTCTGCTTCTGATGCCGCTTTCCGCCTACACACTCTGGGTAGCCGGCGCAAATCAGCCAATCGTTGTCTCCGCCACCAGTGCGCAAGTGGGCGTTGCGCCGGACTCCCTGGCATCCATCTACGGCTCGCGACTCGCTACCCAGACCGTGTCCGCCGGCAATCCCCCCTGGCCCAGCAGCCTCGGCGACATGCCCGGAGTATCGCTGATCGACTCCGCCGGGCGCATCTGGTCCGTTCCGCTGATCTTCGTTTCCCCTTTGCAGATGAATGTTTGGATCCCCGCTGGAATCGCCACCGGACCGGCCACGGTCGAGTTTCCCTTCACCGGCCTGCCCCCCGGTGTGGCGGCGGCCCTGCGCATCGTCCCGGTAAATATTCAAAAGGTGGCACCGGGGCTCTTCACCGCCAACGGCAGCGGTAGCGGCGTAGTCGCAGCCACTGCCATTCGGGTCGCCTTTGCCAACGGCACGCAGTTCCCGGTCACCGTCTTCACCTGCGACCAAACCGGCGCCTGCTCCGCCGATCCCATCGATGTGGGAGTGGATCAGCCGATGTACCTGTCGTTGTACGGTACCGGCATCCGCGGGTCGTCAAACGTAGCCGTAACCATCGGCGGGCAAAGTTTCGCGCCCAGTTACTCCGGGCCGCAGCCATCCATCCCCGGCCTCGATCAGGTCAACGTGCCCCTCTCGCTCTCGTTGCGGGGCGCCGGCCTGGTAAACGTGATCGTCACTGCGGACGGCGTCTCGTCCAACGCGGGCCAGATCGCCATTCAGTAGAGAAGCCCGGCCTTCCCATTTCTCCGTTTCAGGCTTAAAATAAAGCCATGGAGTGCACTCCCTCCACATCCCGCCCCGGGCTCTTCGGCTCCGATTAGTTCCCTGCCCTGCGCAATCCTTCACCCCGTAGCGTTCATAACCGAATAGGAGTCTCCCATGAGCAAGACCATGGAACGGGTCCGCGCGGATCTTCCCCATTTGACCGGTCCCGTGCCCGGACCGCGGGCACAGGCCGTCATCGAACGCGATGCGCGCGTCGTGTCGCCATCGTATACGCGCGGCTATCCGCTGGTAGCGGAGAGCGGCGCAGGCGCCATCGTCGAGGACGTCGACGGCAATCGCTTCCTCGATTTCAACGCCGGTATCGCGGTAGTGGCGGCGGGCCACTGCCATCCGCGGGTGGTGGATGCCATCCAAAAGCAGGCCGCGCGCCTGATCCACATGTCCGGCACCGATTTCTATTACGAGGAAATGGTGGCGCTGGCGGAGAAACTGGCGGAGATCGCTCCAGGCAATGTCGAGCGCCGCGTCTCCTTCGGCAACTCCGGCGCCGAGGCCATCGAAGGCTCGATCAAACTGGCGCGCTGGGCCACCAAACGCGACAAGATCATCGCATTCTTCGGCAGCTTTCACGGCCGCACCCTGGGGGCGCTGTCGCTTACCGCGCGCAAGGCGGTGCAGCGCGCGGGCTTCGGCCCGTTGCTGCCCGGGGTGGTGCATGCTCCCTATCCCAACTGTTACCGCTGCCCGTTCGGCCGGCAGGAAGAGAACTGCGCGGTGGAATGCGTCAAACACATCGAAGACGTGCTGCTGAAGACCGTCGCGCCCGCCGAGGAAACCGCCGCCATCGTGGTGGAACCGGTGCAAGGCGAGGGCGGCTACGTGGTTCCCCCCAGGAAGTTCTTCGACGAACTCTCGCGCCTGGCGCAAGAGAACGGCATTCTTCTGGTTTGCGACGAAGTGCAATCGGGCATGGGCCGTACCGGCAAGATGTGGGCCTCCCAGCATTTCGGCGTGGTGCCGGACATCCTCGCGGTAGCCAAAGGAATCGCCAGTGGAATGCCGCTGGGGGCCACGATAGCGCGCGCCGACCTGATGACGTGGCCCCCGGGCGCGCACGCCTCCACTTTTGGCGGCAACCCGGTATCCTGCGCCGCCGCACTGGCCACCATCGCGCTTTTGGAAGAGAGCCTGGTGGAGAACGCCGCCCGGATGGGCCGGCATCTGCGGGACCGCATGCGCGACTGGCCGGCGCGCTTCCCCCAGGTGGGCCAAGTCCGTGGGTTGGGCCTGATGATCGGCATCGAGCTGGTGCGCGACCAGCGCACCCGCGAACGGGCCCCCGAAATCCGCGACCGCATCGTCGATCGGGCATTCGCACGCGGCCTTCTGATCCTGGGAGCGGGGGAGAACTCCATCCGCCTCTGCCCGCCCTTGGTAATCACTCGCGATCAATGCGACTTCGCCATCGACACACTGGAGGAGTGTCTGAGCCCTCGCACGGAGCCGCGACCGTAAGGGTTACCGTAAGGGAGCGGAGTGCCACTCCTGAGCACCGTCCCTGCGCTCGGTTGAAGACGCGGCGAAGAGACAGCGCAAATGCCCGCCCGCACCGACCGGGTCTTCATCACCTTTGGTGGCCCGCGGGGCCATGGGGCGCCGCTTAGGAGCCGCGGCAAAATAAGCTGGATATTTGGTCCGAAACATCTTATGCTACGCGTGTGGCTGCGCAGTCCCCGCTGGAGAGGGAGTATGGCCAAACTGACCAACTCATTTCTGCGCGACGCCTTAGCCCGAATATCTCACCCGGTTTGCTACGAAGTTGCGGCGCAGGCACCCTGCCGTGGCACCCTACCTGCCGCGTCGACACTCCGGTCTACGCTCCGGTCGCGATGCAGTCTCTGCGCCAGAAGCCTCTTTGTGCTCCCGAGACACTCCGCTCCCTACGGTCGCGGCTCGCTTAGAGGATAGGCTTCCCCCCCGAGCCGGGCCCAGAGGGAACCCCGTTAGGGAGCAGAGGTTTGGAATCAACGACTGGCCCGGAAGTTTCCGGAAGTGTCTGCTCCACATCACACGGCAGGGTGTGAGAAATGCCCGTTAGCAGTCGCGGCTCGATGTGAAGTTTCCAGTTGCACCGCCGCACCGGAAGCCCCTAACCTTTGACCTATCGCTCTATCGAAGATATCATTGGTGCGTCATGGAGCTTTCCAGAAGACGTTTCGCCCAACTCGCAGGAACGGCCGCACTCGCGGCGCCCACTTTATCGGCCCAACGAGCCCCGCTCACTGCCCAACAAGTGGTCGATCGCATCCGGAAGAACGCCGGAACTCCCTGGCAGCCCGACAGCCTGGACACGTTTAAAGCCGGCGATCCCGCCACTGAAGTGACCGGGATCGCCACCACCGCCATGGCCACGATGGACGTCCTGACCCGCGCGACCAAGGAAAAAGCCAACCTGATCATCACCTTGGAACCGACCTACTTCGGCCGTCTGGACGCGCAGCCCGCTCCCGGCGGGCGCGGACAAGCCGGCATCAACCTGGACGATCCCGTGTACACCGCCAAGAAGGAGTTCATCCAAAAGAATGGCCTGGTAGTCTGGCGCTTCAACGACCATTGGCGCGCCCGCAAGCCCGACCCGTTCGCCACGGGGCTCGCGCGAACGCTCGAATGGAGTAAATATCAGGTGGATGACGATCCCGCGCGCTACGATCTGCCGGCTGTCACTCTGGGCTCGCTGGCGGACGACCTCGCCAGGCGCCTTAACGCCCGCGCCGGCATCCGCGTGGTTGGCGATCCGCAAGCCCGCGTGCGCCGCATCGGGCTTTTGCCCGGCGTCTCCACACTCGCCGCGGCCATGAAAACTCTGCCCGCCTGCGACGTCCTCCTGGCCGGTGAGACGCGCGAATGGGAATCCGTGGAGTACGCACAGGATACCGTGGCATCGGGGCAGAAGAAGGGTCTAATCATGCTCGGCCGGATATTGTCGCAAGATCCCGGCATGAACGTTTGCGCCGAATGGCTCACATCTCTGATTCCCGAGGTTCCGGTCCGGTGGCTGCCCGCCGGCGATCCGTATTGGAGGCCCGCCTAAGATGACTGCGAATGAAGTAGTAGATCGCATCCAGATGAATCTCGGCATCCCGTGGAACCAGCAGACCTACCGCGACACCTTCAAGGTGGGCGACCCCAACACGGAGGTGAAAGGGATCGCCACCACCTTCATGGCCACGCTCGATCTGATTCAGCGGGCCCACGCCGCGGGCATGAATTTCGTAATCAGCCACGAGCCGACCTTCTGGAATGACGCCGACACGGTGAAGGACCTGGCCGACGACCCCATCTACAAATTCAAAGTGGATTTCTGCACCCGGAACAACATGGTTGTCTGGCGTTTCCACGACCACATACACGCGCGCAAACCCGACCTCATCTGGGTGGGGCTGGCGCGCGCGCTCGGCTGGCAGGACCGCGAAACGACACGCCAGCGAGGCCTGTTCGAGTTCCCGTCCACCACGCTCGGAGCCTTAGCCGCCGATGTCGCGCGGCATCTGAATGCCCGCGCCCTGCGCGTCGTCGGCGATCCCCGTGCGAAAGTGAGCTTCGCCGCCGTGGGCATGGGCTACGGCATGCCCCGGGTTTCGCCCGATGTCGATGTCGTGATCGGCGGCGAGAACCCCGAAACCGGCAGTCCCTTGGACGACACCGAATACGTCCTGGACGCGGCCGTCTTCGGCCGGAACAAAGGGCAGATCATCCTGGGACATGCCATCTCGGAGGAGCCCGGCATGGAGGATTGCGCCAACTGGCTGCGCACCTTCGTTACCGAGGTTCCGATTCAATTCATTCGGGCGGGCGAGCCGTTTTGGTCTCCCAAAGCAGGCTAGCCAACATGAAGTTCTTGCCCCTTCTGCTGCTCTGTACCGCCCTGCAGGGCGCCACTCTGCGGTATTGGGTGGAACCTTGCACCCATCCCGAGAGCGGCTGCAAACGCGACGACCCCGAGCTGGCGCAGTGGGCCATGGAAGCCTGGCAGACCGCCTCCGGAGGCGCGCTTCATCTGGTGAAAACCGCGCACCGCGAACAGGCCCATATCCGCCTCCACTGGATTACCGGCAACGACGGGCTGTATGGAGAGACGCGCGCGATCGACGTCAACGGCGAGCGCGGCGCGGAGGTCTATGTGCTGCCCACCGTGGTGTCCTCCGGCGAAAAGGACCAACTGCTGCGCGATGCGATCGTCTATCTGACCTGCCTGCACGAAACCGGACATGCCCTGGGGCTGGAACATACCGCGGATTTTGCCGACATCATGTACAGTTTTCAGTACGGCGGCGATATCCCCGAATATTTCGGCCGGTATCGGAAGCTGCTGGAGTCACGAGCCGATATTGCCAAACACTCCGGCATGTCGGACGGGGACCGCAAGCGAGTGTCGGAGCGTTTCCGCTGAGCCCTGGGGGCGCGGACGCCCCTCACCGAGCCGCGACCGTCAGGAAGCAATGAACGTGAAATCGCCGCAAGCCGTCGGGGCAGGCGGAACCGCCCGCCCACCTCTGAAAATGCAGGCCTCGTTGGGGTGGCGCAGGCGGTTCCGCCTGGTAGCTGAATCCTTTTCACAGCTTCTCAAAGGCGGCGCGCCTCGGGAGCAAGAAGATATTTCCGCCGCCGGAGACGTTCCCAGCAGAGACGGGCCGCTGCTCTTCTCGACCTCTTCGAGCCGTCGCCAGCCGTGCTCCGAACTCGTGTGAGATTCGTCTACCGCTTGATCGCCGTTGGTGGCGTGCCTTTGGGGAGCCTCTCCTTGCGAGGTTCCGTCCGCGACACTTGCGGCTGACTCGGGCCGGTGGCGCCAGCGCCCGGCGATAGCACCAGCAGGAAATCGTCGGAAAAGCCGCCCCCATAATTGGCCTGGATGGGGTTGTAGCCCGGCAGCAGGGGCAGATATCCTTCCGTGGTGCCGCCCACCCACAGCGATCCATTGGGGCCCACGGCCAGACAACAACCCACAACAGTCCCGTCGAGACCGATGTAAGTGGAGTAGTCCAGCCCGGGTAAACCCGCAATCGCCGGATTGATCCGCGCGACGAACATGTCTATCCCGCCGCCCCAATTCGGCTGGGGAGCGTTGGCCGTAACGGGGTAATCAGACGACATGGTGTAGCCCGTGACGTATAAGTAGCCCGCGTTATCGGCCGTTACGCCATAACCCACTTCACCGTCCGACCCGCCCAGAAATGTGGAATAGAGCAGAAAACCGTAAGCGGGCTGAGTAGGATCCACCAGCGCCAGAAACGCGTCTCCATTGCCGTGATTGGTAGGCTGGACGGCTGTCTCCGCGGTAATTGGAAAGTCCGGGGACAACGTATAGCCCGTCAGGATGAGGTGTCCTTGGGGGTCGAGTGCGACGCTCTTCACTTCGTCAATCTCCGACCCCCCGAAATAAGTGCCGTATACCAGCGAATTCACTCCGAATTGCGTCAGATCGAAAGCTCCGATGACCACATCGTAATTGCCCGATGAATATTGATTGAAGGCCGGCCCCGCCACGGGAAACTGCGTCCCGAGAGTAGTGGCGGCATAGTAAACCAAACCGTTGGGCGCCAGCACCAACGCCCGTCCGTCGTCGTCCAGTTCGCTGCCAAAGAACGTGGAGTACAGCAGAATGGAGTTGATCGTATCCACTTGCGCGAGAAAGCAGTCGGACGGCCCGTATAACGACGCCGCGTAGGCGTTGGGCGTGATCGGAAAGTCCGCCGACTCGGTGGTCCCGATGAGGTACACAATACCGTTAGGGCCCACTGCCATGCCCTCGGCCTGGTCGTTTCCCAGCGTGCCGCTCAGATACGTGGAATACACCAGAGATTGGCCGGTGCCGGCCTGGTTGGGGTCCAACTTGCTGAGGAAGACCGAGTAAGTGGTGGCTGCGCCCGCATTCTGCGTGGTATTGCCTGAGGAAATATTGACGAGCTGGCTGCCCTGCATCGGGAAATCCGTAGAAGAGGTCTGGCCGGTGAGGTAAACGAATCCCGGGGCGTCCACGTCCATCGCCAGCGGAGTGTCGTTGTTGCTGCCGCCCAGGTAAGTGAAGTACTTCAGCGTATAGCCGCTTGGCGTGGTGGTGTCGATGATCTCGACAAAGCAATCCGTGAGCGAGTTATAGGGGATATCCGTGGACACCTGCGCCCAGTCCCCGGATTGCGTCGAGCCGGCGATGTACAACAGCCCATCCCTGAATTTGAACCCCGCCATGGTCTCGGTGCCACCGCCGCCCATCAGCGTGGTATAGGTAATCACCGGGTCGATCACCAGAGTCTGCGAGCGGTCGTACCCGTCCACTTGAATTCCCACCACGCCGTCCGCCAGCAAGGTGTACCGGCCGGACACTGCGCGCCCGCCGGCACTGCGCGGATCCCTCTGATAGATATTCGGCTTCTTCTGGAGCATGCGCCCGCCCGGGGTATCGAGAGCCAGGTCGCCATCGGCGGTGATGGCGAGCTTTCCCGCTCCGCCAAACTGCAGGCGGATCGCGTCCGGATCGGCCCCTGGCTGCAGTACGAAATCGTACTCCAAACGGCTCTGTTTCCCATAGAAAACCATGTCGACGCCCGGGTAGACCGAACGGTACCGCACGCGCGCATAGTTTGACACACCGGTATGCCAGCTCTGCCGCGCGCCGATCAGGTAATCGGTGCGCACAGTCAGTGGGTCCAGGGGCTCAATCGCCGGAGAGGCAGCCGAACCAGGCAACGAAAGGGACACCCGAGTCGAACCGGGGAACAACAGCGAAGCGCCCTGTGCCGTCAACGCAAGGGTATACGCGGAAGTGCGGGCGGCGTAGCGGACTGCCGGGTCGAACTGGCCCTGGTTTCGCTCAAAGCGAAGCGGCAACTGGGCGGCCACCGCGGCAGCCTGCTTGGTCGAAGCATCCTGGCCGAAAGGGTCGCCGGCAGCCAGCAGCGCCGACGCGGCACACCCGATCAAGGCAAAGCGATACGTACGAATCATATTGAAAATAAACGCTCAGTCTTATTAGAACACGCGCTGCTACCTCGCGGAATGGGCCGATTCGTCACTGGTGTGACCGCTCCACTACGGGATCGGCGGGGTTTACGCCCGGCTGGCGGTTTTCGCCGCCTGCAAGGCCGCCACCGTCTCGCGCGCCTTTTCCAGCAACAGGCCGTGTTCCGCGCTGGCGCCCACAAAACGCATCCCGCGCTCCGCCCAGAACCTGGCCATCGCGGCAGTACGCGTCTGTATGCCGGGAACTACGTGATGCTTCACACACTTCTCGATCAGCTTGTCCACCGTGGAAATCAGCAGCGGGTGGTCGAACTGGCCGGGAATGCCCAGCGAAATCGACAGATCGGCCGGCCCCACCATCGCAATGTCGGTGCCCCGCACCGCGAGCAGCTCGTCCGCCCGTTCCATGGCCGTGACGGTTTCAAACTGTACCACCGACACGGTATTGAGATTCAGGTGTTCGATAATCTCCGGGAAGCTGTGCGCCTCATATCCGATCATGGTGGGGTTGACGCCATAGCCGCGCGTGCCCGCCGGCGGAAAGCGCATCCAACCCACGGCCTGTTCCAGCAATTTGGGATCTTCCACCCGCGGCAGAATGATGCCCTGCGCGCCCGCATCCAGCAGCCGGGCCACCAGCGAATACAGCAATTCGGCCACCCGGACGATCGGCGTGATGCCGCTCTCCAGCGCTGCTTTGATCATGTCCTGCACGGTCTCCAGATCGTAGGAGCCATGCTCCAGGTCGATGAAAACGTAGTCGAAGCCGGCCACCGCGAACGTCCGGCAGATCTCCGGCGACCGGTACACCTGCAATCCGCATCCGAATACCGTTTCGCCCTTGGCCAGCCGTTCCCGAGTATGATTCACGCGCATGGTTTGAATATACCGTACCCTTGGGCCACTGTGCGGCGGGTATCGAGAGCCATTGATCCGAAATGCCCAGTGCACCGCGTCCGAGCGGTACGCGCGTGTCTGTAACCCGCTCGTAATGTGTAAATTGCCGCCAACTTTGCGATCATGGTTCTTGATCCTCCGCAATCTCCCCCTCTTCCTCGCAGTGGCTCTGCCTCTCGGCGCACAAGACGCGCCCGTGGAGACGCCCCCCGTATCCGAACGCTGGAACCTCTATTTCCAAGCCACCTCCATCGGCCAGTATCATGGCAGCTTTCCGTCGCCCTACTCCAGCCCGTTTAGCCTCCTGGGCCACCCCGAAGCCGAGGCGTCGCTCACCTCCACGCTCTTCCTGGGCCTTCTGCTGGCGCCCAATACGCAGTTTTACTTCGACCCCGAAATCGCCGGCGGCCGCGGCTTCAGCGATACCAACGGCATCGCCAACTTTCCCAACGGCGAAATGCCGCGCGTTGCCACCGCCACGCCCAAACCGTACATCGCCCGCCTCTACGTCACCCAGGACTTCGCCTTCGGCGGCGAGCGCGAGGCCGTCGAAAGCGACGAGAACCAGCTCTCCGGCAGCCGCCCCGCCCGCCGCTATTCCGTCACCCTCGGCCGCTTCACCGTTACCGATTTCTTCGACGACAACCACTACACCCACGACCCGCGCACCCAGTTCATGGGCTGGGCCACCATGTACAACGGCGCCTGGGACTATCCCGCCGACACCCGCGGCTACACCTGGGGCTGGGTCCACGAACTGCATTTTCCCCGCTGGTCGCTGCGTTACGCCAGTGCCGCCATGCCGCGCGTCGCCAACGGCGAGCGCTTCGACCGGCGCCTGTTTCGCGACCGCTCCGACATGTTCGAGGGCGAACTGCGCGGCCACTTCCACCAGCACGAGGGAGCCATCCGCCTGCTCGGCTACGTCAACCACGCCGACATGGGCTCCTACGCCGCCGCCCTTCATCTGGCGCAACAGACCGACACCCAGCCCGACATCGCGGCCACGCGCCGCATCGGCGCCCTGAAATACGGCTTCGGCATCAGCGCGGACCAGGAACTCGTCAAAGACATCGGCATCTTCGGACGCCTAGGCTGGAACGACGGCAAGACCGAGAGCTTCGCCTTCACCGCCATGGACCGGCTGGCCACCGCCGGCGTCTCCGTGAAGGCCACGCGCTGGAAGCGCCCTAACGATGTGGTGGCCACCGCGCTCACCATCGGCGGACTCTCCGCCGTCCACGCGCAATACCTCGCCCGCGGCGGCTACGACTTCCTGATCGGCGACGGCGCCCTCCGCTACGGCCCCGAGACCACCTGGGAAAGCTATTACTCCGCGCGCCTCTTCCCCGGCTTCTTCGCCACCCTCGGCGCCAGCCACATCGACAACCCCGCCTACAATCGCGACCGCGGCCCTCTCTGGGCAGGTACGCTACGATTGCACTTAGAGATCTCGAAAAAATGAAAACCCCAGGTGGGGCATGCTTGAGCTTGCCCGTCTTCCTCGCGCTGGCCTTTCTTGCCCCTCTCGGCGCCGCACCGCTTTCCCGCCCTTACGTGGTGGAACATTACGACGTCCATCTCACGCCCGACCTCGCCGCCAAAAAGATGGCCGGCGAAGTCACCATCAAGCTGACCAGCCGCATCGACCGTCTGGACGCGGTGGAACTGGACGCCGGCGATCTCGAAATCGCCTCCGTCAAGGAGGGCCAGGCCGCCCGCTACTTCGAGCGCAAGGAAAAGTCGCTCATCGTGGTCCTGGGCGCTCCGGCCTTCAAGAACCAGCACCGCACCCTGACCATCCGCTACACCGCCGGCCCAGCCAAAGGCCTGGTCTTTTTCCCCGACCAGATCTACACCTCGTTCTTCACCAGTGACTGGATGCCCTCCGACGACCGCCCGGAAGATCGCGCCACCCTGCGGATCGCTCTAGACGTGCCGGCGCGGTTCAAAACCGCCGCCAGTGGACACCCCGACGGCACCGACTGGGTGATCGACACGCCTACTCCGCCGTTCCTCTTTGCCTTTGCCGCCGGCGAGTTCGCCGAGAGCACCAGGAAGGAGGACGGCGTGACGCTGCGTATCTTAGGGAAGGCCGACGTCTTCGAAGCCACCGCCGCCGCCATGCGCTTCCTCGTCGAGCGGTCGGGCAAGCCCTACCCCGGCGACACTTATACCCAGATCTTCACCCACGGCACGGTGGAGCAGGAGGCGGTGGGCATGACGCTGCTGCCGGAATCCTACGTCAAGGACCTGACGCAGCAGCCCGACGACCTGTGGCTGCTGGCGCACGAATTGGCGCACCAGTGGTACGGCATCGCCATCCCGGCCAAAGATTGGTCGGACTTCTGGCTCAGCGAAGGCATGGCCACGTTTCTGGCGGATGCCTTCTTGGAGCAGCGCTTCGGCAAAGCCCGCTACGATCGCGAGATCGCGCACTCCAAACAAATTTACGATACCCTGCGCACGCAGGGCAAAGACCGTCCACTGTTCTTCACCGATTGGCAAACCCCGCAGCAGGCCGGCGGCGCGCTGCCATATCACAAAGGCGCCTGGGTGCTCTCCGAGTTACGCCGCCAGCTTACCGACGAAGTCTTCTGGCGCGGCCTGCGCGCTTACACCACGGCCCATTGGGGCAATCCCGTAACCAGCGACGATCTGCAAGCCGCCATGCAGAGCGCCGCCGGAAAAGATCTTACTAAGTTCTTTCAGCAGTGGGTGTATTAGGGTTAACACCAGGCATCTCACCGAACCGGGCCCAGAGGGCACCCGGTCAAGGAGCGGAGTGCCACTCCTGACGCACGAACTCTCCGATCCTTCCCAGTCGCGGCTCGGTGTTAGAGACCTTGCCGGCCGTTCCTACACTCTCGCGAACAATTTCCCCAGCACCTTCACCGCCTTATCGATCTCTTTCTCCGTCACGTTATAAGGCGGCAGGAAGCGCAGCACCGTATCGTGCGTGCAATTCATCAGCAGTCCTTCTTTCATGGCGTCCAGCACCAGTTGTTTCCCCGGCACCGCCAGTTCCACACCCAGCATCAGCCCGAATCCGCGCACCTCCTTAACGAATCCATGCTTGCGCGCCAATTCGTTCAGCTTGACGTGAAAATATCCGCCCACTTCCTGTATGTGCGGCAGTAACTCGTCCAGAATGTCGAGAAACTCCAGCGCCACGCGACAGGCCAGCGGCCCTCCGCCGAAGGTGGTCCCATGCATTCCCGGCTTGATCGCCGCCGCGGCTTTCTCATTCGCGATGATAAAGCCCAGCGGGATGCCGCAAGCCACCGGTTTGGCGGCCACCACTACATCCGGCAAAATCACCGGCGTGGCGCGCTGATACGCGAAGTAAGTACCCGGCCGCCCCACCCCGCACTGCGTTTCGTCGGCAATCAACAAGGCATTATGCCGGTCCGCCAGGTCGCGCGCCTTGGCGGCGTACTCGTGAGTCAGCGGATAAATCCCGCCCTCGCCCTGAATCAGTTCGACAATCATCCCCGCCGTGCGCGACGTGAAGGCCGCTTCCAAAGCCGCGATATCGTTGGCCGGAACAAATCGTGCGCCCGGCACCAGCGGCTCGAAATCGTGGCGATATTTCGGCTGGCCGGTGACCGACAGCGCTCCCAAAGAGCGTCCGTGAAACGAATTCTCGATCGAAATAATCTCGTACTTTTCGGCATCGATGGCCCGGCCGTGGGCCTTCGCCATCTTCAGCGCGCCTTCCACCGATTCCGTGCCCGTATTAGAAAAAAACACCCGCGAGAGGCCGCTCATCTCCGCCAGTCGCTTCGCCAGCGGTCCCTGGTATGGGTGGTAATAGAGATTGGACGAGTGGACCATCAGCCCCGCCTGTTCGCGCATTACCTTCACGATCCGCGGGTGCGCATGCCCCAGCGCATTCACACCGATTCCAGTGATTAAATCGAGATAGCGGCGCCCCTCCGTATCGTAAACGTGGCTGCCCTTACCGCGCGCCAAAACCAGCGGATAACGGGCATAATTCTGCAGCAAGTATTCCCGCTCCAGATCCATAATGGCCTGGGCGGGGCTGTCCACAACGGGGGGAAGGGTGCTCGTCATTTTCTAATAATAGCGCGAGCGCAAGAACATTTTTAGCCGCGGATGAACCTGGCGCGGCCCATGGCCGCAATCAAATCGACTAACGGCGAATGGAGAGTATTCTCTCTCGGGGGTGCTTTTCGGGAGAGTATACGCTGAACTCTCACTCGCCCGCCAAAATCGTAACTCCGTCTCTCGACGATGCCCGAGCTACCGCTTTTTCTCCACGCGTACACGATCTGAGCCATTTTCCAAAGTCTCTCGCCAAGTCCGCCAGGAAAAGGCTGCGATGCCTCCAAACGCTTTGCTGGAATATCGTCGCATCCCGCGAAGATTACTCACATTTGCAGTGCGGATAAAGGCAGATAAGAAAAAAACTTGGTCTTATCGGCGTTCATCGGCGTTCATCGCCGGCTAACTTATAATGTCTTTTCTTAGAAGTGGAAGCGGATCGAAGCTTGCACCGCTCGCGGGCCGCCGGTTTGCAGGGCCGGGGCCAGACCGCTGCCGGGGCTGCCGGTTCCCAGCTCCATATTTAGCAGGGACGTGGAACGGCCGAATAGCGGGCTGTCCAGGAATTTCACCGGATCGGCGAAATTGGGGTGATTGAGCGCATTGAAGGCGTCGAAACGGATCTGAATGCCACAGCGGTCCGCGATATGGAATTCCCGTTTCAGCGCCAGGTCCAACTGCCACATGCCGAATCCGGCGGGAACGTTGCGGCCCAGCGTACCCTGCGTGCCGACGGTTCCCAGGGGCGGATTGACCGCAACGAAAGCGGCCGGGTTCAGTGTCTTGCCGCCCGGCGCCGAGCTGTCGGCGATCCACAGCGGCCGTCCGTACACCCAGTCCGGCCGGAAGGCATTCGCCAGCCCGAGGCCGGTGGTATCTTCGGCGTCCAGCACGGTGATGGGGAAGCCGCTGCGCGCGTGCACGATAGCGTCGATACCCCAGCTTCCCAGCAGCCTTCCGGCGGAGGTGCGGGCTTTGCGCTCCGGGAGCTCGTAGCTGAAGGCCGCGGTAAAGGAATGCCGCACGTCGAAGTCGGAGGAGGCGTGATCGCCGGCCGCCGAGGCGCGTTCGCCAGACCACAGCAGGAAGGCATCGGAGGAATCGTTATCGAGCGAATGGGACCAGGCATACGATGCCGTGGCGTCCAGGCCCGCCGTGACGTGACGGCGGTATTGGAACTGCAAGGCGTCATAATCGGAGCCGGCACGATTGGTGCTCAGTGCGACGTATTGGTTCTGGTTGGCGGAGTCGCTCATTTCGCGGCGGAGCAGATGGTTGCCGGTGGACCCGAGGTAACCCAGCGAGACCACGTCATGGGATCCGAATCCCTGCTCCAGCGACACGTTCCACTGGATCACCTGCGGCAACTGCAAGTTCGGCGCAAAACCGTAGGTGATGTTGGCCGTCAACAGACCGCTGGTGTTCTTGAGAGTCGCTCCGTTGAGGGGGCCGCTATTGATGACATCGGTAGCAAGGCTCACGCTGGAGTCGTAGTAGAGGCCCGCGCCGGCGCGCAGCACGGTACGGCCGCTCTTGGCAAGCCGGTACGCGAGGCCCAGCCGTGGCGCGAAGTTGCCATAAGTGAGCGGCCACAACGGCCGATTGGGGTCCGGGACCAATGCGCCCGTGGTCAAATCCAGAAAGTAAACAGTGGAGCTCAGCGGAGGAGCCGGGCTGAACTCCCAGCGCAGTCCGGCGGCCACTGTCAGCCGGCTGGTGACCTGCCAGGTGTCCTGAGCCCAAAGCGAAAACTCCTGCACGGCCACCGACTGGTTGGTCCCGGTGGCCGCCGTGGCAATCCACCAATTCTGCGTGCTGTAAAGGCCCGTGACGCCGTCCGCGGTGAGGCCCACGGTACCGGTGGGATCTCGGCGGATAGACAGCATCCGGCGGTAATCCAAGCCGAACTTGAGAGCGTGGTGGCCGCGTTCCAGGGTGGCCGTCTGGACAATCTGAAACTGGCGCTGCCGGCGCTCGCCTTCACTGCCTGACACCACTTGCCCGACGCCATTAATCGTAAAGCGCACCAGGAAATCGCATGCAATGGAGTCGTCTCTGAGAAAGGCGGCCGCGAGCGGCTGCAACACGCAACTTGGCGTATCGGACGCGGTACCGTCGGTCCAGACCGAGTTGGCGGTGGACTGGGATTCGTTGACGCGAAAATCCAGCACGCTACGGGCGGTGGGCCGGGCGTTCACGCCCAGGGTCAAGCTCTGCGACCGCAGCTCCAGGTGATTCACCTCCGGTGTTCCGAATTGATTGTGCGAGGGAGAATCGCTATACCGGCCGAAGAGGGTGACGCGAGGCGTGATGGCCTGGTCGATACGTGCACTGCCGGCGGTCAGGCCGGCCGGGCGGCTGATCTGGCCGAGCCAATCGGCGTAACCGGTGTTGCCCAGAACGGGGCCGTTGGGCAACGGGAAGAGGTTCACCAGGGGTTGCGCGATGACTGCTACCAACTGGCGGGCGGCCAAGGACGGCACCGGCTGCTCCCATACGTAGGGCTGATTGAGCCAGATGTGCTCGTAGGAGAGAAAAAAGAACGTGTGGTGCCGCTTGATGGGGCCGCCGAGGGATTGGGCGACGTCCTGATAGTCGAGCGGAGGACGGCCGACGCCGGCGCGGTTGGCGAACCAGTCGTTCGCGGTGAGTTTATAGTTGCGCAAGTGGAATGCGGTGGCGCCGTGAAGCTGTTCCGAGCCGGCGCGGCTGGCGACCGCGATGCTGGCGCCGGGCATGCGGCCGAACTCGGCCACCGTGGTGGAGGTCTGCACGCGGAACTCCTCGATGGCCTCGATGGAAATGATGGAGTCCAGGCTGCCAAAAGCGCTGAGCGCGGGCAACGCACCGCCGGTGGACTGGGCCGGCAAGCCGCCGGCGCTGACGCCCACGTTGGCGCTCACGCCGTCGACGGTGAAGTAGTTGGTATTGGGGCGCATGCCGCTGGTAGTGAACTGGCCGGCGTCGCCGCGGGTGGCCGGCACCACGCTGGTGCCGGGGATCAGTTCGAGCAGGGTGAGGATGCCGCGGCCGTTGAGGGGCAGGTGGGATACTTCGTCGAAATCGAAGCGGCCGCCGGTGGAGGCGTCCTGGCGCTCCAGCGTGGGGGCGATGCCGACCACCGTGATGCTGTCCTCGACGCTGCCCACGGGCAAACGGAAATCCTTACGGGTGGGGGCGCCGCTGGCGATCTTGACGCCGAACTGCATGACGATTCCAAAGCCCTCTTTGCGCACCGTGATTTTGTAGCTGCCCGGGGCGAGCGAGCCGACCGCATACATGCCGCCGGTTTCGGAGAGTACCTGGCGGCGGAAGCCGGTATCTTCGTCGACGACGGTGACCACCGCGTCGGTGATGCCGGCCTCGGAAGGATCGAGGATCTGCCCGAAGAGTTCGGCGTAGTGCTGCGCCCAGGCTGGAGTCGTGGACACGCAGCAAATGACCAATAGGGCTACCAGCCGGCCTCGGGGCATTCACTATACTATAGCGTGCGTATCTTTCGGGCCGGGCCGGTGGACGGACCCTTTTGATTGAGCATCTCGCCGGCCAGCGCCTGCGGATGCTGGCCTGGCTACAGTGCTGCCACTCAACGAATTAAGTGAACAGCGTAGGGGCTACGCTTTCACAAACGTCGTCAAACCGCGCCGGGTGCGTTCGCGAAGCTGGCAGGTTCGCAGCGTTTCGGCGAGCGATTCCAGGTTGGGAACACCGTATATGTAAAACTTCGAGAGTTCGGCATCCGAAGAGTAGAGGCGCAGGGCGGATTGGCCCAGCAGCCTCATCCCCAGCGGCTTGCGGAATTCGAAGTGGTCGATGCGGAATAGTTCCAGGCTCTCCTGAACCTTGGAGAGTAGGCCATGTTCCAGTTTGATCCGCTGGGTCGTGATTTCGAAGTGGATGCTCCGGCTCTTCACGTAGTACCACAGGGAAACGATGCCGCACAGGACCACGAAGCCGAGAAGAACATACGCGATTTCGGCGCCCGCGAAGCCGGCCCCGACAGCCGCGGCGATCACGACCAGGAAAGGCACCAACTGGCCGATGCTGAACATCACGGCCGGGTGACCGGCAAATAGGTCCTTTTCGGTTTCGGCCTCTTTCGTCGCGGCGAATGCCGACAGGTCGGTATTGCAGAAACGACACTTGAGCGCTACTGCCTTAATGGTTTCGCCGCAGACCGGGCAGGGCTTGGTATCTTCGTCCATGATTGCTCCTCCAACTCGATGTAGCGCGTCCGAATCTCGCCGGTTTTGTGGGGTGGGCAATCCTGCCCGTAGCCGGCTTTCACCCGGCTGGACCCGCTGGAAACCGGATCCGCAGCCTGAAAGGCTGCCCCACAGTCCGGACGTATCATCGGCACACTGCATGCCGCACTACACCGGTTCTTCAATGATATACTCAATTCCCGGTCATGGGTCTCTAATTGACCTACTACCCAATTTCGAAGGCGGCCCCGAGCACGGTCCCGGCCTCGATGAACTTCGCGGTCGGTTGAATTGTGAGATCCGGCACGGCAGTCTCCTCCCAAACCGCCGATTGTACCGCGCCGGCCGCTTACTTCTTGGTCCTTTGCGGCGTCGGCGCCGGCGGTTTCTTGACCACCTTCTCCAACTCCTTCTCCATGGCGTCGATGATGGCTCGCTGTTCGTCGTAAATCGGGTTGGGCATATCCAGAACCTTCAGCGCCCGCTGGTAGACCGGGATGGCTTCCGCCAGCTTGCCTTCGTCGATGCGCTGCGAAGCCTCTCCCGAGAGGCCGTCGGCCAGCAGGTACGCGCGGATGGCATTGGCCCGCGTGGTGGCGTCGCGCGCCTGGTCCCATTTTTTCTGAGTCGCGTAGAAGACCGCGATCTTATCCAGCGCGATGGCTACCATGGGGTGCGTTTGCTCGCCCACCGACGTGATCCACAGCGCCAGCAGCCTCTGGTACACCGGCTCGGCGGCGTCGAATTTCTTCTGGCCGAACAGCGCGTAGGCCAGGCCATCCACGGTGGCGATGAGGTCGGCGTGCGTCTTACCGTAGAGCGTTTCGCGGACCACCAGCGCGTGGCGATACGTCTCTTCGGCCTTATCGTAGGCGCGCGTCGAGATCTGCAGGCTGCCCAGGCGGTCGAGGTCGTACACCAGCGAGGGGTCGAGTGGCCCCAGCAATTTGATGCGGATTCCCAGCGCCGTGTTGAGCGCGCCCATGGCGGCGTCCACATTCTTCAGTTCCGCCTGGATCTGCGCAATGCGGCTGAAATCGTCAGCCACCGTGATGCTGTTCATAAAATCGCCCTGCGCCATGCCCGCCGCCCGGTTGGCGCTTAGGTGCAAGCCTAGAACGCGATTCATGATCAGCAGCGCGCGGTCGAAATCCTTCATGCCCCGTGCGTAGGCGACGGAGAGCAGGACATCGTCGGGAATCTTGGGGTCGTTCGGTCCCAGATTCTGTTCGCGCCAGGAGATGGCCAGTTGCAGGAAATTGTCGGCGTCGGCGAATTCGCCCACGGCGGCGCGCACCGTGGCCAGGCGCTTGAGAACGTCGTAGCGCACCGGGTCTTCACGCGGCAACTGTTGCGCCTGGTCCCAGGCTTTAAGCAGGGATTGGTGCGACGCTTCGTAGTCGCCATGCATGTAGCTGGCCTGCGCCGCGGTTTCGAGTTCGGGAATGGTGGGAGCCGGTTTTTCGTCCTGTGCCAGGCTACAGGAAACGGCGGCGATCGCGATGCAAATGAAACGCAGCATAGGAGCCATTTAGTACTAATTCGTTAGCGTTGTCAAGCGGTCTGTAGAGCGGCGGGCCAGCCGGGTGCAGGTTTCGGAACTATTTGGACTGGTAAAAGAATCAATATATCCTGGAGTTTCATGAGAATCCCCGGTTTGCTTCTGGTTTGCGCCCTCGCTCTGCCCGTTGCGGCGGACGAAGGCATGTGGCTCTTCAATCAGTTTCCCAAGGATCCGGTCAAGAAGATCTACAACTTTGAGGTTACCGACGAGTTTCTGGACAACCTGCGGCTCGCTTCCCTGCGGATTGGCGCCAATTCGGGCTCGCTGGTCTCGGCCAACGGCCTGATTATGACCGACCGCGGTGCGGTCGCCGATTGCATCGCCAAACTGAATTCCGCGCAGCACGATTACGTCAAGGACGGATTCTACGCCGCCACCCAGGCCGAGGAATTACCGTGCCCGGGCTTGGAAGCGAGCGTAGTGGTTGGGATGGAAGACGTCACCAGCCAGGTGAAGGAGCCCTCGCCCGCCAAAGAAGCTCCCAAGAACGCCAAGGCAGCCGCAGCCGCCGAAAAGACCACCGAAGCCTTGCAAAAGCGTAGCGCCGCCATCGCCCGCCTGGAAAAGGCCTGCGCCGACAAGACCGGCAACGCCTGCGCGGTTGTCAAACTTTCGTCGGGCGAGCGCTACGATTTGTACCAATATCGGAAGTACGGCGATGTGCGCCTGGTCTTTGCCCCCGAACTCTCAATGGCGAACTTCGGTGGCGACGCCGCGATTTTCACTTACCAGCGCTACGAGCTGGATGTCGCCTTCTTGCGCGCTTACCAGCAGGGCAAACCGGCCGAAACTCCGCACTACCTAAAGTGGAGCGCGGATGGTGTCAAGGATACCGACCTGCTGTTCGTCGCCGGGAATCCCGCCGCCACTTCGCGCCTCGACACCAGCGCGCAACTGATCTTCTACCGCGACACTTCGCTGCCGCTGACGGTGAAGCGCGTGGCCAATCGCCTCGACACCTTGCGCAACTTCACTCCCAAGAACGACGAACAGCGCCACATCGCCGAGCAGGTCTTCTCATCGCTCGGCATGGCCTTCAAATCCGACGCCGGCCTGCTGATCGGGCTGAACGACGAACGGCTGCTGATCCGCAAAGTGAATTTCGAAAAGCGCCTGCGCAGCGCCGTGGAGCACGACCCCAAGCTCGGTTTGGAAGCCGGCAAAATGTGGGACGACATCGGCGCCGCGTATAAGACCTGGACGCCTTTCGAGAAACCCTATCAGGTGCTGGAAAGTCCCGCGGCGGAGGGTTCCACGCTGTTCCGCATCGCCCGGCAAGTGCTGCGCTTGAGCGGGGAGCGCGCCAAGCCCAACGAGCAGCGGCTGCCCGAATACCGCGATGCCGTCCTGGCGTCCACGGAAGCCGCGCTGTATGCGCCCGCGCCGATTGACGAGACCGTGGAAATCAGTATGCTGGCGACCTATCTGGGAGAGATCAAGGCGCTGGGCGATAAGGAGACTCCGCTCAAGGCGATCCTCGGCTCGAAGACGCCGCAACAGATGGCCGAAGAGTACGTGCACGCGAGCAAGCTGGCCGACGTAGGCGAGCGCAAGCGTCTGGCCGGAGACCATGCCGCCGCCGAGGCATCCGGCGACGGGATGATCCGCCTGGTCCGCCTGCTGGAAGAGCTCGCGCGCAAGCTGCTCAAGAAACACCAGGAGACCATCGACACCCTGGCCGCTAACGCTTCCGAGCGCATCGCCCAGTACCGTTTTCGCCTGTTCGGGGCCGCGGACTATCCCGATGCCACGTCCACGCTGCGATCGAGCTTCGGCGCGGTGAAAGCGTATCGCGATCGTACCGAGGCGGCCGTGGTGTTCGCCACTACCTTCGGCGGTCTGTACCATCTGGCTGGCGAGAAGGCGCCTAACAAGCTGCCACAGCGGTGGGTGGACGCCAAGCCGGAGATCGACCTGGTGGCGCCCTTCGATTTCGTGAGCACCTGCGACATCTCCGCCGGAAGTTCGGGCAGCCCCACGGTCAATCAGAAAGGCGAGTTAGTCGGGATGGTATTCGACGCCAACTTGGAGGCGTTACCTTCCACTTACATGTACACCGACGAAGTGGCGCGCGCCGTGCATGTCTCGTCGCAGGGTATTGTGGAGGCGCTGCGCAAGGTCTATAAGACTCCCGCGCTGCTCAAGGAACTGGGAGTGCCGGAAGTCAAGAAGGGCCCCACGGAGTAACTGAGCCTGGTACGCCGCCCGCGTAGTGGGGCTGCTTTAGCTAGAACCGCCGGCTGGGAGCCGCGGGTCCTGTCTCAGAAGCCACGCTGATCGAGCATCTTTGCTCTGAAACCTGCCTGCTCAAAGTGGCGGTCTGTGGTGAGCGCGTCCGTGAGCGCGTGCCGTTCCATGATCACGAAGGAGAGGCAATCCGTCAGGCTCCAGTTCTTGTCGGCGCGGTCTCTGTACAGCTCTACCGCGGTCGCGCTGAGGTCAGGCTGAAACAGGACGACATCGATTCGCCGATCGTCGTGAACTCGCCGATAGCCTTCGGCCGCGATGGCCCGCGTAGTCGCGTCCGAAAGGGCGTTGAGCCACTCCCAAAGTACGGCCTCGGTCGTTACCATCCGGCTTGCGGTCCGCACCACCGAGTGATGCCAGGCGACGGCTTGGGAATGATACTGATCCCGCTTGCTCGATAGAGCGATCCAGAAGGAAGTGTCCGCGAAGTAGGGCGCTACCGTTGCGCGTCCGTGGAGGAACGGCCGTAAAGGTAGTGGTCGTGCCGGTCCGCGAGATCGGTAGGCAGCGCCTCGCTGTCAACAGCATTGGCGGCGAGCCACGTCAAGACCGATTCCTCCGATGGTGCGGCTTGGCCGGCCACGCGCTCGATCCGCACAATCAAGGCCTGGTTCGGAGGCAGGTCGAGCGGCTCGTCGGGGACAATGACCCTGCCGTCGAAATGTGCGCTGACCGTCATGAAGGCTCCTTATCGGCGACCTCTTCCAGTATGCCAGGAAACGCCGGCCGTGGTCCAATTCAATTCACGTCAAAGGCGGTCCGAGCAGACCGGCGAGCCTGCCGATGCGGGATGAGATAGTAGACCGGCGGTCGCGTCTCGGTGAGATGCGACCGCACTGAGGCGGGCCCGGAGCGAGCGCCCCATTCAGAAGCTGTAAACGGCCAACACCGCGCCGCATCGTTTCGCCGGTGCTACTTCAAGCTCATGTGCTGGGAGGCGAAGTCCAGGAAGAACGGCCAGTTGGGCCCATCGGTGTGACCGCTGGAATGCTGCCGAAAAGCGACATCGCCAGTCGCCAGCAAAGTCTCCATGGCCGGGAACTCGGTGGCCCCAAGGTCTTTCTTGCCCAAGAGTTTGTACACCGGCCCCGCGCCTGCCCCGGCCAGGAAAGTTCCCTTGGCGTCCACCCAGCTATCGCCGCCAGGTTCCGCGTCATATCCGCCTTTGCCCGCGCTCAGGAAGACCGGCCGCGGAGCGCACAGCGCCACCAGTTCGTGGGAATCCACCGGCAGATCGTTCCAGTGCAACGGTCCGGCGTACTTGAGGAAGTTGCCGGCCATCCAATGGTATTCGTCGGTGCCGGCGACGTTCTCGATGATTTCGCCCCAGTTGCGGCGGTGCAGTTTCGCGCCGCCTTCACCGGAGGAGCTGACATAAGCAGTCCACATGCGCGGTTCGTATGCCATGGCGACGATGGCGGCCTTCCCATATCGCGAGTGGCCTTCGATGGCGATGTGCTCGGCGTCCACCGCTTTGTCGGTCTCAAAATAGTCGATGGCGCGGCTCGCGCCCCATGCCCAGGCGCGCAGGCTGCCCCAATCGTCGGGTTTGCGCGGCTGACCTTTGTTGCACAGACCGATGATGCCGAGTGTCAGGCCCGCGCCGTCGTCGGCTTGAATGCTGCCGGGATTCAGAGCGGCGTAGCCCCAGCCCTTGGCGAGCACCTGCTGTTGCCAGGTCGGGCCCGTCGGACCGCGTCCGCCACCAGAAAAAGCGCCTCGGGCCGCGGGCGCCGCTCCGGCAACGCCCGTCGCGCCCGGAACAGCCGCGCCCGGTGCGCCGCGGCCGGGAACTGCCGCTCCCAGGCCGGGCCCACCACCGCGAGCCGCCGCAAAAGCATTCGGTCCATAGGGTGGACCGGCAGGAGGCGCCGGCGGAGCGCCCGGAGCCCCCGGTGCTCCTCGGCCTGCGCCGAATCCACCCAAACTTCCGAACTGCATGATCACGGGCACTGGACCCTTCGCGTCAGCCGGCGTCACCAGGGTCAAGGCAATCTTGACCTCGATGTCCGTGTCCATGGAATTGTCCACCACACCCACCAGTTGTTTGGTGACGATGTCCACGTCGCCATTCTTGCCGGGAGTGGTGCTGGTCACTTCCCATTTCACTTTGGGCGTGACCTTGGGAACGCGTCCATAGACTTCGCGGTCGAAATCCTCCACGATTTCGGGACGCCGCTTGCTCCACCAGTCGGATGCCTCGGTGACCTTCTTGCCGTTCTTCAGCTTCAGAGGATCCGGGAGATCGGGGAACGGATTGGCCTTCGATTCGTCGTAATTGGCGAAGTTCGGGTCAGTCGTATCCCTTCCGGCCTTTCCCTTCCGCAGTTCGGCGATACCAAGAAGATCCATCATCCGCTTGTGATCTTCATCCTTGGTCATCTTCACCGGCGGCGCTTGCCCGCCTACGTCCGCGCGCGCGGACTGAAACAGGAGGTTCCCCGCGGGAACGCCAATCAAGCCGGCTAATACCAAGCCGAGTGGCCATCGCATCGATCGCATTTCGGTCACAAATTCCTCCCGGGGTTTCGCCAAACCTGCAGTGCAGAGAGCGAAACCGAGGTTTGTTTAACACTCGAACTATATATAGGCGCCCCGCCGATGTCAAGATCTTTCGGCTCTCTCCCGCAAGATGCGGGCGATTCCGCTGTGCCCCATCTTCGTGGCCCAAGCCAATGGCGTAGCCCACGGTTCCGCGTCCGTCTCCAAAACCGGCGCCCCGCGCGCGATCAGCAACCTCGCCATTTCCTCTCGACCCCACCGGCATGCCCACCCCAAGGGCGTGGACCCCAGCAGTTCATCACGCACGTCGAGCTTTGCTCCATGGTCGAGCAGCATGGCGGCAAATCGCACGCGCGCCGCCTCGCTCAAAGTCCCCCGCGCCGCCGTAAAATGGAGCACCGTCTGGCCGAAGCGGCTCGACACGTTGGGGTCGATTCCATGCGCCAGCAGCAGCTCCATGCACGCGAAGTACGCTTCCTCCTCGCCATCGTCTCCGGCGCTGCGAGGGGGCTGAATCAGAATCCAGTCCCATCGCGGGTCGGAGGCGGGCCACGTCAGCCGCGGCAGCGCCATCGCGACAATCTCCGGGCATCCGTTGGAGCAGGCCGACCACGTTAACTCGCTCGCCACTTCTTCGCTCGCATCCGTATCGAGCATGCGCCGGGCCGCGTCGAGGTCGTGCGCCAGGGTGACGGTCCAAGGCTTGGGCTTCGCGCCGCGATCCAGCAGTAATTGCTTCATGGCCTCGTCCCGCTGGCGGTAGGCATGGTCCAGCGGCCAACCCGAGGCGTACAGATTCGCGTTGGGATCGGCCCCGCGATTGAGCAGCAGCTCGGCGATATCGCGCCGCCCGGCCAGTGCCGCCATCCATAACGGCTGGCCCCAGCTTTCGGTGGGTTCCTCCAATTCGTCGAGCGTCGTTCTCTCGTTGACGTCCGCGCCCAGATCCAGCAACAGGCGGACCATCTCCGGATGCCCGTGCCGCACCGCCAGGCTGAGCAGCCCGCCGCGTCCCCAGTGGATGTCGCGATCGAGCAGGCCGGCGTCCTGGCCCACCAGTTCGCGCACGCGCGCCGCATCGCCGAGCGCCACGGCACTACGGATGGTGACGGTCGCGCCAGCCTCCAGCAGCAGCCGAGCCACCGCTGGAAAGCGGGCCGCGCCATCGTTGCGCGGATCGGCGGCCATGGCCGCGCGATCCAGCGGAGTAAGTCCGCTAAGATCCTGCTTGCAGGGGTCGGCCTGCTTATGAAGCAGCCATGCCACCATCTCGCTACTGCCCGTCTGTGCGGCGACATGCAGCGGAGTGCCGCCGTTCCGGTCGCACGCGCGAACCAAGGATTCGTCCGCCACCAGCAGCGCCATCGCGGCGCTGTGGTTCCCCTGTCGAATGGCGTCGTTGATCTCTTCCTGCACGGGCGACACCGCGGCGTTGGGAGAGCTCATCCGCTCGCGCCGCCGCTGCTCCTCTTCTTCGATGACCGCTGCGATGTCGAGATACTCGCGATCCGTCGCCAGGGCCACCGCGGTAGTGGCGTCGCGATGCGGGAAGATGCCCTTGCGTGCGTCCGCGCCGGCTTGCATGAGCAGCCGCACCATCGCCGCGTCGCGCCGCACCACGGCGTAGTGCAGCGCGCGGTGCTCGTCGTTGCCGGCCATATCCATGCCCACCAGTTCCGGACGCGCTTTCAGCAGCGAGCGAACCACGCCGATATCGCCGCTCTTCACCGCTTCCGCCATCCGCGCGACGTTGGCGCCGTCGACGAACGCCTTGAGTTTCGGCCAACTGTCGTACCCATAGGCGCACGCCAGCTCGCGTTGCGCGTCGCTGAGCGTGAAGCCCGCCGGGCCGGCCCCACTGGCGCGAGATTCTTCCAGTAGCTCTTTAGCCTGCTTACGCAGTTGTTGTAAATTGGGTTGCCGCGGCAGGCGGCGCGCCGGGATTCGGCGATCGGACATGACAATCTCCTTTCGATTTGCCCGGTGTCCGCGTAACGGGCGGAAAGAAGATTCGTCGCGAAGTTGTGGAACCTGGCAATGACCGGTGGGCTCAGCCCTTCCCGCGGACACGGGGGCGCCCGGCGCGCTTCGTCGAAATCATATCATGGACGCTTCCGTTCCCACACTGCGCCGCGACCCTGACGAGCATTCTTGGCCGCGCTAGGTTTATCTGCGTTCATGCGCGCCTATTAAAAGATTTTCAGACGCAGGTACTTCTTGGGATTCAGCCGGAAGTCCCGCAAACTGTCCCGCAACTCCTTCAGGGACCCGTTGAGATTGTCGTATACGATCGTCTTCGTCAGTTGCGGGTTGAGATTCATTTTGTCCACGCTCTGAATCAACGCGGCCAATTGCTGGTTGGCACTCACATAGGCGTCGTCCGATTGGAAAAGGTCGCTCGATCCCAAAGCTTCGATGGAGTGGCGGAATCCTTGTGCCGCGCTCAGAAGCTGGTCGTACTGGGCGCCGTCGCGCAACAGTTGTCCCACGGGGCCCTGGCCCGACTGAACCTTGGCTACCGCTTGATCCAGGTTCTCCAGCATTTCGCTCACCTGGCGATGGAGCTGGTCGGAAGTCAACAGACCGCCGGCCATGCTGGTGGTGCTGACCGCGGCCTCTATGGCCTTCTGTAGGTCCAGCAACCGCCGATGCAAATCGTTGTAAAACTCCTGCCCCTGATAGAACTTGCCGAACTGGCTACGGCCCTGCTCGATGTCCGTCAGGGTCTCGTCTACCAGGCGCAACTGCTTGGTGAACTGCGTTAGGTCCAGGCTCCGGAGCAGTTCCGGCTGGTCTTTGTAGATCATCTCTCCTTCGGGAGGAATCGTTTTCGGGCTGGTTCCTCCCGTGATGTCCACAAATTTGTCGCCGATGAGCGTATCGGAGCTGATCTGCGACACCGAGTCCGCGGGAATGCCGCTCAGGCGGTCGCGATACAACAACAACGTCACCCTCACGGCACGTTCGGGCTGTTTGGATCCGGTGAGTTCCACGGCGGACACTCGGCCGACATCGATGCCATCCACGCGAACAGGGGATTCTCCGCTGAGGCCGGTGGCGTCGGGGATGTAGAAATAGACCACCGTCTTGGGCGCCAGCAGGGCGCCTCCGAATAACTCGTAAAGCAACGTGCAGAGGATGACCACCGATACCACGGACACCATGGCAACGCGGAATTTCGCCCACTTGACTCGGCTAACCGACGGCACTTAATCGGATTGTACCGCGCCACCGGCCCGAACCGCGGGATACAATATTGGCTTCGATTCGCGTGAAATACCGTGTGCCGGTGGGAGCAGAATTGAAAATCCGAGCCAGGAAGTTCGAAGGCCGTTGCGCCAAACACAAGGGTTACAATCCCGCCGTGGATGGCCGCGGCGGCATCCGCGGCGGCTGTGTGCGCTGCAATCTGCTGTGCGACATTTGGGAGTCCTCCCTCAAGCTCAACCAGTTGATCCGCAGATTCGACCCTAACCATGACGATCTGAAGCGTCCCCCGGCGCCCAAACCGCCCGTGGTCGATCCACGGCAGATGAGCCTAATCGCCGATTCATGAGTGGGGCATGCTTGGTCTCGAAAATAGCCCGTAAGTCGTTAATTTCCCGTGCGGCGTGTACCGCCGGTGTGAGGCGCTCATCCGTCGTGCATGGAGCGTTGCCATTTTCATCATCTCTGGTGGCCCGCCCGGCGAGTCTCCGAAGAGCCATACCTTTGGCTCCATTACGGGCCGTTCGGACGTAACCTTTGAATTCGTGTTACCGTAATTTCCAGCAACTCGGGGATTTTCGAGAGTTGAGGTGTCCTCAGGCTGGAACCGGCGAGGCGTCGCGGTGACGCGGCCCGCGAGGCTGCCGAGGCGGCCCTGTTCAGTCTCTCGAAAACCGCGCCATCGGCGTCTGGTCCGAGTGGGGAATTGATAATGATGCGCAGGACGATCGCCACCCGAGCCGGTTTTTGCGCGGCTCTCATGCTCCCGCTTCTAGCCTCGGCATCCGACACACAACACTGCTACTTGCGCGATGCCAGTTCACCCACCGCTTCCACCGCCTTCCTGTTGTGCGAACAGGGATTGGTCTACGGCACAACCGACGGCGGCGCCACTTGGACCGCCCACGATACCGGTGCCTCGGTAACCCTGCACGGCATCTCCTTCCTGGACGCCACGCACGGCTTCGCGGTGGGCGATGCCGGCACTTTGCTGGCTACCGAGGATGGCGCAAGAACGTGGCAGGCGCGCACCACCGGCACCAAGGAACACCTGCTCTCGGTCTTCACGCTGGGCAACCTGGCGTGGGCCAGCGGATTCGACGGCGCGCTGCTCGATTCGACCGATGGCGGGCGCACCTGGAGCAAGCAGAAAAGCGGCACTTCGATGGCGCTGGAGTCCATCTTCTTCCTGGACGCCGATCATGGCTGGGCGGTGGGCTGGTCGGGGACCATCCTGCTCACCACCGATGGCGGGAAAACCTGGCAACCGATCAAGACCGCCGCCGCCTCATGGTCGCTCGCGGCCGTTCGCTTCATCGACCCGAAGAACGGTTGGGCGGTCGGCTTCTCCGGACAACTGCTGCGCAGCAGCGACGGAGGAACCACCTGGAAGGCACAGAAGAGCCCCTCGCAATCCTGGCTTACGTCAATCGCCTCCGACCGGGCCAAGCGGCTTTGGATCGCCGCCGACGATCATTTTCTGGTGAGTGAGGATGGCGGCGAGAATTGGCGCGCGATTGCCGTGCCTGGCAGTTTCTTCGTCGCCCGGGTTTTTCCGATGGGCGATTCGCTATGGGCGCTGGCCGAGTTGGGAATCCTGAAGCAGACCGGGTCCGGCTTGGAGTGGAAGCACGACGAGAGCTTCATTCCCGCCGGCGCTCACATCGGCAACACCATCGATGAAACGCTCGGCGCCTCGAAGGCCGCCGGCAAGGCGAAGTGAAGCCGCGGGCGCCGGGGTAATGCGCGCGCGGCCACGAACTCCCGCAAGTGGGGTAACGTGTTACTGGAGCTCTCATGAACTACTATCGGCAGCATCAGGCGGACTTCCTCGAGGGTCTGATGACCTTCCTCCGCATCCCCAGCATCAGCACGCTGTCGGAGCACAAACCCGATATCCGGCGCGCCGCCGAATTCGCCTTGAGCGAACTGCGCGCGGCGGGAATGACCTCCGCGGAACTGATCGAAGGCGACGGCAATCCGCTGGTTTACGCGGAATGGCTGGGTGCGCCCGGCAAGCCCACCATCCTGTTCTACGGCCACTACGACGTACAGCCGCCCGATCCGCTGGAGGAGTGGAAGTCGCCGCCGTTCGAGCCGGAGGTCCGCGGCGACGATATTTTCGCGCGCGGCGCTTGCGACGACAAAGGGCAGGTCTACATTCAGATCAAGGCCGTGGAAGGGCTGCTGAAGACCGCCGGCAAGCTGCCGGTCAACGTGAAGTTTCTGCTGGAAGGCGAAGAGGAGACCGGCGGCGAGCACATCGAGTCCTACGTCAAAACCAAACCGCCGCGCCTCCAAGCCGACGCGGCCGTGGTCTGCGATACCGAGATGTTCGCCCCCGAGCTGCCCACCATCTGTGTGGGGCTGCGCGGCATGGTGTATTACGAGCTGTTCGTGCAGGGCGCGGACCACGATCTGCATTCCGGCGTATACGGCGGCGCGGCGCCCAACCCCATTCTGGCGATCTCCGAAATTCTCTGCGCGCTCAAGGACCGCGAGGGCCACATCAAGATTCCCGGCTTCTACGATCGCGTCGTGCCGCCCAGCGCCAAGGAGCGCGAAGCGTGGGCGCGGCTGCCCTTCGACGTGAAGGAATACACCGAGAAGGAAATGGGCGCCAAAGAGCTGGTGGGCGAGCCCGAAGTGCCGCTCTTCGAGCGCGTATGGGCGCGGCCCACGCTCGAAGTGCACGGCATTCGCGGCGGCTTCACCGGAGAAGGCGCGAAGACCGTGATCCCCGCCCGCGCGGTGGCCAAGGTCAGCACGCGACTGGTGGCCGACCAGCGGGTCGACGAAGCGATTGCGCAGTTCAAAGCGGCGGTCGCGGCCGTGTGCCCCAAGGGAGTGACGGCGGAAGTGAAGGTGCTGCATTCGGGCGAGCCTTCGCTGACCAATCCCGATAATCCCTTCATTCACGCGTCGGCGGAGGCCATGAAGCAGGTGTTCGGCAAGGATACCGTCTACATTCGCTCCGGCGGGTCGATACCGATTGTGGGGGTGTTCGACCGCTACCTGGGCATTCCCAGCGTGATGATGGGATTCGGTCTCCCCGACGATAATCTGCACGCCCCTAACGAGAAATTCCATCTGCCGAACTTCTATCGGGGGATTGAAGCGATGGCGCGGTATCTGGAGATTCTGGGCGAGTAGGGGTGGGTAACCGTTTTGGGGATTTCGCGGTTCAGCGGCGGGAACCGCTCCCTACGGTCAACGGAGATGACTTTACCAGTGAGATTCACAAATTCTTGGCACAAACCAAAAGGAACGAGTGCCATGTCTATGGGGAGCACGCCATCGAAGATTTTGAGCGCGACCGGGAAGCCGTGAAAAGCCTGGCGTTCTGAAGCGGTGCGGCTCGCTATCGCCGACACCGGTTGTCAAAGCCCCATAGGCTCGGTCTCGGCTCCCTCTGGACGGGGCGCCGTGTGGCGCGGGATACTATAAGGTATGGTGAAGTCGGTCGAAGGTATCTACCGCAACGGGAAGGTGGAATTGGCGGAGCCTCTGGCGGAGGCCGAGGGCTCGCGCGTCATCGTAACGTGGGTCCATTCTGCCGAGCCGATCGATCTTCGCGAGAGAGGGATCGATGAAGCTCAAGCGGCCGATCTGCGCCGCCGGCTAGCCCCGTTTGCCGAGGATTGGGATCGGCCTGAAATGGCGGCCTACGATGAACTGCCGCCGCGGTGATGTTGTCCTGGTCCTGTTCCCGGACTCAAACTTGCGAACGTCTAAGCGGCGGCCTGCTCTGGTTGTTCAAGCAGATGGATTGGGGGCAGCCCTGCCACAGACAATCGTGGCGATGATCACCAGCAACATGGCTCGTGCCGGACATCCGAGCAGAGTGATGGTGAGAGCCGGCGGCGAAACCGCGAAAGGGTCGGGGCTGTTGATCGACTCGATAATCATGACGGACAACCTCGCCACCATCCACCATTCGGAGATCGATCGCGTCATCGGGGCCCTCATCGGGCTGAACGAAATCGACGCAGCATTGCGAACGACGCTCGCGTTATAGGATTCATCCCCGCCCGGCGCGAGCTCCGTCATGTGCGTCGTACCATTGAGAAGTATCCATGCCCGGCCTTCACCAACAATTCGGCGCAATCGACATCTACCTGTTCGACCAACTCCTGCGGGGCCGCATCGCGCCCGGGATGCGCGTGCTCGACGCGGGCTGCGGCTCCGGCCGCAATCTCGTCTACATGCTGCGCGAGGGATACGAGGTCTTCGGCGCCGACTCGGATCCGCGGGCCATCGAACAAGTGCGCCGCCTCGCAGCTACTCTCGCCCCGCGCCTGCCGGCCGGCAACTTTCGCGTCGAACCGGTGGAGGAAATGTCCTTCGCGGACGGCTTCGCGGACATCGTGCTCAGTAGCGCGGTGCTCCATTTTGCCCGCGACGACGATCAGTTTCTGGCGATGCTGCGCGGCACATGGCGGGTCCTGAAAGCCCGCGGCCTGCTGTTCTGCCGGCTGGCTTCGTCGATCGGAATGGAAGGCCGCTTCCAACTGATCGAGGGCCGCCGTTTCCGTTTACTGGATGGGTCCGAGCGCTATCTGGTGGACGAGGCGCTGCTGCTGGCGTTGACCGAAGAGCTGAAGGGAGTGATGGTGGACCCGCTGAAGACTACCGTGGTGCAGGATCGGCGCTCGATGACCACGTGGGTGGTGGAAAAAGGCGACACCTGAAAACCTCCATCTTCGGATATTTTTATCCGAATAGTATTTTCTTTCGGTTGCGGGCGGGCTATAATTCGAAGCAGGAGAGTAGTCATGCGCCCTCTCGATGTTCCCGAAGTGCTCATCATCCTGGGCTTGCTGGGCGGCGTCGGTTTGGCATTCTACAACTGGACGCGGCGCCACGCGGATGGTCGCAGACACCGATAGCCCGGAATCGGAATCGCAGGGCCGGCGCCGGTGGGCCTTTCCCCGGATATTTGGACCTCCTCCTCCGCAGAAGGGCCCGGTCGTGATAAGCTTACACTTTCTATGGAAATATCCGATGTCTACCTTGGCATGGGCCAAGATGCGTTTGAGCGATTGGTGCGTAGTGTATCGATTGGGAAATTGAAGACCTACCAGATGTACGAGGGCTTCAAGGTGCGGGCTCATCTCCAAAAAGTGAATACCGAGCTGCTGCGGAAGTCGGTCCCCAAGTTTTGGACACGGCTGTCGGAGCGCGATGAGGAGTTCGGCAGAGATCTGGCGCAGGCGATTCTGGTTTCGCATCTGGAGATGATCACGGCGATTCTGGATTTCCTGGGAGTGCCGCATGAAAACGGGTTCTTCGCCAAAGAGATGGACCCGAAGCCGTTTCTTACCGAAGGATGGGAAGAGCGGGTGTACCAAAATTTCCGGGAGCGCTTTCCGGAGCCGCTTCTCGTTTTTTATGTGAATCATTTGAGATGGGAATTGCTGGGAGCGACCGAACTGTACCGCCCAGCTTCCCCAAGCGTTGCTTGAGTTCGGCCAGCGGCGTGCAATTAGAACGTGCGAACCATGACAGTTCCTGGACCGGGTTGGCTGGCGGGTAGCTTCCGCGGGCCCGCTCATAACGCGGAAGCCGTAGGCGCTGAACAACATCCGGGCGGGGTTACCGGATGGTGTCAGGGTCGACCACTTGCCCCCGGGTGCGGGTTTTTTGAGCATGCGAAGCCGCGCATGCGCCATAGCACCCTATTAGGGATCTGCGAATCCGAAACTGAGTGGTCGCCCACACACACGAGGTGCCTGACGTGAATCATTGCGATTTCCATTATTCTCATCTTCTGCCCAAGAAACCGGGCATTCTCCCGCTCGAGGAGACGATGACGAAAAAGTGCCGCCGCTGTGGCGCGGAATTTGTCACGCGGTCCCGGATCCGGAAGCGCTGCGACATATGTCAGACCGTGGTCTCCGCGGAAAAGCAAAAGAAGGCCAATGAGCGCCTGAAGGCCCGTCGGGCCGCGCGGCGTATGTGCCTGCTGCAGGCCAGCTAGCCCTCGCTCGGCCAACGGCACTGACCGGCGACCTTGACACCGGCAACTGTACCTATACCGCTATTGCTGCCGCTGCTTGTGTCTTACGGATGGGTGGGTCAAATAACCCAGTTGCCAGTTTGATTGCGCCCTCCCGGCCACCAATCAGTACCGGCGAATTTTGCCGTTCGGAAGTTCCCTAACCCATCACTAACCCGCTTTTCTCGCGCTCCGCCGTCCGAACTTGCTCCGCACACGCGCCCGCCGTCTTCGCGCTCGTTTCTTACTGGGGTGGGCGCTGGCGCATTTCCAGCGCGAGGAGCCGGTCTTCGATCGCGGCGAGCCGCTGAGTGGTGGCGGCATCGGAGCTTTCGAGGCGGTTCATGCGGGCGAAGTTGCCACGGGCGAATGCTTCTATGCCCCGCAGGATTTCGGTCTGCATGTCGCGCATTGCTTCGACGGTCTCGGCCTTGGCGGCGGCGATGGCCAGGGCGGTTCGCTGCTCGGCGGCGGCGACGATCACGGTTATCTGTTCGGCGTCTTCGGGTGTCATGGGCGGCCGGTTTCTGTTTGCGTGTGGCTTGCTCTTCGATCCGATTATCTCACCCCCTAGGGCGTGTAGGGGGTGAGGACGCTCTCGGCTTACTTCCCTTCGGGCCGGTAGCCTCGGCGGGTGAGGTCGGCGTCCACTGTGGCGCAGGCACTCCCGCCTCTTGCCGCATACTTTTCCCGCGACCGGGATTCCGCATTTGTTGTGGGGTGGGCAATCTTGAGATTGCCTTCCTCGCGCTGGAAAATGGCCAAACTGCCGGAAGCATGTGGCTGGATCAAGCCGTTTTCCCCGGGCCCGAAATCTCCAGGCGGAGATCGGGAGGTCCGAGTCTCGACGCTGCCAGGAGTCTTAACGGGCCGCGACGGTTTTTCTCATGCCGCTTTTCCTACAGTTCGCCGATCCGGTGAGAGTGGTTCGCGACCGAGGGAAGTCCAAACGAATGCTCGCCGCTCCCGCTGCGCCACATCGGGTTAGCCCCGGCCAAAGATCTGGGCTTCGAAAATCTCCAGCCGCGCCCTGGGATCGCACCAGGCGCGCGGGGCCAGCCGAGACTTGCGCGCCAGGGCTCGCCAGAAATCCTCGGCGGTCCACTGGCGGTCCGCCGCTACCTGGGGCAGCAGTAGTCCGGAGCGGCCGCCCAGACTGAGGAACGCGCCGTGCCGGCCGAGCCGGAACTCGGCCGTATCGCGCATGCGGCGGAACGGCGTCAACACGGAAATTTCGATCCCGAGGGGGCCTGGTAGGGCAGCCGCCGGGCGGAAGCGTAGATCGTCCAGGGCGGCGGCGAGCGTCAGGTCGGCGATCTCCTCCCGCAGCGGTTTGTGGCCGGCACAATTTCCCACGCAACCGAGCAGTTCCTCACCTTGATGCAGGCTTACAAAAGCTCCGCGGAGCGCCGCCAGCGCGGGCGATCCCTCGGCCACCGCGGAACGGCGCTCGCCGGTCCGGCGCAAGCGATCGAGCGTCTCTTCGGCGGCATTGAGGAGCGCGTTGCGGTCGGCCTCGTCCAGGTCGAAGGCGGAGCGCGGGAAATAACCCAGGGCCGCGTAGCTCACCGAATGGCGATAGTCGCCGGTGATCTCGCCGGAGGCCTGGTAATCCAGTACCGACTGGTAGACGCCGTCGGCCCCCATCGATCGCAGTACGTCCAGCAGCAGCGCGATGGGGCCGGTTCCGCAAACCGTGGCTTGGCGCGCGCCGACGATCTCCAGGAAGAATGCGGAATCCAGGCTGCCGGCGGCGTCCATACAGGCGTAGTCCAATTCGTGCAGGCGTGCGGCCACCTCGCCATCGGCTGGGAATGGCAGGTACCCGAAACCGCGGCCGTAGTGGGTGAAATCGGACGAGGCGAGAAAGACCACTCCGGGCCGCCACGCCGCCGCCAGCCGCCTGGCCGCGGTCTGCCGTTCGGCGGCATCCATGCGGCCCACATAGAGCGGAGTCAGCAGCGATTCCGGCGCCGCTTTCCGGAGAAAGGGCAATTGAATCTCTAAGGAGTGATCGCAGACCTGCTCCTCCGGCACGCGTGGGAAGCCGGCGAAATCGGCGTCGAGCGGCACGTCGCCCAGCGGGGTGGAGATCCGGTCCAAATCGGGCGAGACCACGCCCTTCAGCCCGCCTTGGTGCGGAAACGCCAGAAGCACGATCCGTTCCGGCCTTTGCCTCTGCAGGGACCGGTATACGGCCGCCGCCACCGTTCCGGAGTAGGCGGGACCGGCGTGGGGCACGATATAGGCGAGCGCTTCGGGGTAGAGAAAGTTACCGATCCGGCGTTCGGACTCTTCGAAACGCTCCGCGAGCAGAGTCTCCAACTCCGCGGCGTCTTCCGGATACCACGTGCCGCTATAGGGCGATTTGTGGGTGGCAGGCATGGCTCAGCCGCACCGGATATGCACCAGTCCGGCGTCCTCTCGCCCGTGGCGGGGCAAGGCTCCCCATACTCCCGGGATGGCGGCGGCACAGTCGGGACACTTGCCGCCGGATGCCATGCGATTGCGCAGTACGCGGAACCCGCGCCGCGAGATTAGCGTGCCTCCGCACGAAGGGCAGGCGGTGTCTTCGAGTGGGGCCGTCTCGCCGGGGAGATTGCCGGCGTAGACATAGCGGAGGCCCGCCGCGCGGCCGATCCCCGCGGCGCGAATCAAAGTGGACGCCGGGGTGTTATCCGGCCCCTGCATTTTGTAATCCTTGTGGAACGCCGTCACGTGCCATGGGATATCGCGCGAGATGCCGGCCAGAAACTGCGCCATGGCGCGGAGTCCCTCGTCGGAATCGTTGAAACCGGGAATAATGAGCGTCACTACTTCCAGCCAGAAGCCCATTTCGTGGATACGCGCCAGGGAATCGAGGACGGGTGCGATCCGCCCGCCCAACTCGCGGTAGCGCCGGCCATCGAAGCTCTTCAGATCCACCTTATATAAATCGGTCCAGGGACGAATATACTCCAGCACCTCGGGGGTGGCGTTTCCGTTGGAGACGAAGCCGGTGGCGAGGCCGGCCTGGCGGGCCGCGCGGAACACGGCTACCGCCCACTCGGCGGTGATGAGGGGCTCGTTATAGGTGCTCACCAGGCTGGTGGCGCCCTGGCGTAGGGCCAGATTCACCAGATCCTCGGGCGTTGTGGCCTGAAACTCCAGGGTGGACCGGAAATCGCGCAGCGCTTGGGAGGAGACCCAGTTCTGGCAGTAGCCGCAGTGCAGGTCGCAGCCGAGCATCCCGAAACTGAGCGCGCGCGTCCCGGGGAGGGCGTGGAAGAATGGCTTTTTCTCGATGGGGTCGCAGCATACCGAGTTCACGTAGCCAAAGGGAGCGAACAGCTTGCCGGCGCGGTTGTAACGCACCTTGCAGACCCCGGCGAAGCCCGGCGGAATGGGGCAACGATGGCCGCAGGCAAAGCATTCCACCCGATTGCGGTCGAGCGGCCGGTAGAGGTCCGCGGGGCGTGTCTGCCGGGCGAGTTGGTCCGCCAGGGTCTCCATTGATTTCCGAAAGAACCCCTATCGGAATTATAGCGAATATCCAGAGGTAGCCGTTCGGTTTCAAACCATACGGTTTATTTCGCCGGAGCCCAGGACACCTCCAGGCGTACCTTCTCGAAGTGGACGCCGCCACCCTCCTTCGATGGCTCAACCATAGCGACTCGGCCTCAAAACTCCCGATAGACCCAGTCCCAGGTCGCGGTATGCCGCCACCCGGTTTAAGGGTGGCTGGGAGCGGCCTTCGGTTATAGAAGTATTAGTACTAGAGGGGTGGCCGGGCTCTGTTACAAACTATCTTGTGCTCTATTTTTCAATAGAATGGCACGAAACTCACGCCTCCGTGGACCAGGTGTGAACGGCATTCCTTTCTGGTACTAGATCAGGGCCATTTTCGCGAAAAATCCGTTGACTTCCCTAGAAGTTGTGGCTAATATTAAACCTGCGAATCGTGAATTCCGACGCGGATCGGGGCAAAGCAGGCTGGAGTAGGGGTTGAGTTGTTCTTAGACGTACCGTCCCGATCCAAACGCGGAGTTCATTTTAGTACGGAGGCTTACAACATGACGAAGAAACTCTTGGGCCTGCTGATTGTGGCCCTATTCTGTATCACAGCCCTGAACGCTGCAACAATGGACGGGACGTGCAGCCTGACGACGGTGGGGAACGATCCGGCAGTCAATACAGACCCGCCCGGTATCACCACGATGCCGACAATCAGCGGCGCTGTATTCACCTGCATCCCTTTCACAATCCCCGCGGGGGACACGCTGACCGGAGTTGACATCAACATCGCTAACGACTATTTGCTGGGCCTTCCCAGCTCGACCAATTCCGTCCAATTCATGTACACGATGACCGGCTTCAGCACCACCGCCCTGACGACTTCGATTACGGGCTCCGGCACGAGTACTTCCACTGCCGGCGGTATCGTCAGCCAGGCGCCGGCTGCTAGTGCTTGCCTGCAGACGGGAGCCGATTCCGTCGATTGCGAAGATTACGGTTTGAGTCTCACAAGTCCCCCCAACTTCGGTGCGGTTACCGTTACCGGCAGTTCGATGTGGACGGCTGGCGGCGTGGGACCGGGCGGTGCCGACGCGTTTTATGTTTATGAGGTATTTACCTATTCGCCCACGCCCCCCCCGCCGGGTATTCCGGAACCGGCTTCGTTTTTGCTGATCGGCAGCGGTTTGATCGGTTTGGCTCTGGCCGGACGTCGTAAGTTCCGCGCGTAGTCCGACTCGCTGTTCACACTTTCGAATGCAGTTCAAGGGGGCCGGTGTATCATATGAATATCGGTCCCCTCCTCTTTTTTGCCGGCTGCTCTTGGTCCGATCCCCTGTCCCTCATCGCAAATCCCTGCATGCCGCGGGTTGCCCTGCCAGTTCTCGATTGATGATTCGAAACTGGAAGAACCGTGAGCTGCTAGTGGGCATAGCCCTGTTAGGCATCTTCTTTTTCCTGCTCTATGGGATTTCGGGCGATGTGCTGCGGGTCGCCGGCGATGAAGGAATCTACTTGCAGGGAGGCCGGCTGGTGGCTCAGGGCCAGCAGCCATACAGGGACTTCTTTGCGATCGCCGGGCCTTTGACTTTCTGGGCAGAAGGGGCGCTCGGGCGCTGGGGCGGCATGAACCTGGCGGTGATGCGCCTGCCGGCAATCCTGGATGCCGCTTTCCTGGCCTGGGCCGTGTATTGGTTCACTTCCCGTTACGCCGGCGTTTTCTACTCCGCCGGCACAGCGGTGGCGTTTCTGGCCTGTGAAGTCCGCGTCCGGCAACTGAACGTAAACCATCGATGGGACAGCGCGGCGCTGGCGGTAGGCGCAGTTTTGTTGGCGCTGCACGCTCAGCGCACGGGCCGGCGCGGCTTGTGGGCAGCCTGCGGGTTCCTGACGGTGGTGGCCGCCCTGGCTACGCCCTCCATGGCACTGGTGGCGTTGCCGCTACTGTACTGGTGCGGCCGGCGCGCCTGGCGCAACATGCCCGTGTTCCTGTCCGGCGCGGTAGTGGCGGCGGGGATTGCGGCGGCCTATTTGCAGAGCGAACAGGCACTGCTTCCTTTGATCCGGTCCATGCGGTGGACGGGCGCGAATTACACGCAAGCCAACCGCGTATTCTATGGCGGCCTATTCATGCGCGGACTTCCGGGCGTCGAGCCCGGGGGATGGGCGGCTGTCGCCGGCCTTCCGATTTGGCTGCTGCCGGCGATTCTTCCGCTGGCGGCAATCTTGGGGTGGGGCTGGTATTTCCGCCAGCGGCGTAATCGGACGGATGCGCCGGAAATCGTGCCCCTGCTGATGGTGACCGCGGCGCTGGTGTTCTCCGCCTGGCCGCGCTGGACGTCCGATGTGCTGCTGCACACCATGGCGCTTTCCTTTTTTCTGTGTGCGTTACTCTTTTATCGTCTGACGGAGGGGCGGCGGCGGCTCTGGTTCTGCCTGACGGTGCTGCTGGCGTCGGTGGGATCCCTGGCGAATAAAGGGCTCGCGGCAATGGACTATTGGCCGCGCGAGACCAGGGTGGGAACCTTGCCCGCCGCGCTTGACGAAAGCGAGTTCCTGGCCGGATTGGAGCGTTGGATCCAACCAGGCGACTCCCTGTTCTCGTATCCTTATATGCCGTCGGCCTACTATTTCCTCAACGCGCGGAACCCCACGCGTTACTCCTTCCTGCAGCCGGGGATGATGACGGCGGAAGACGAGCGGCGCGCCATCGGCGAACTGGAAGCCCGGCCGCCGCGGTGGGTGATCTACGAAAAGTATCCGCCGGAAACCGTGCTCGCGATGTGGCCCGGCAGCGACCCCGCGCGGATACCCATGACCGCCATGAATACCTATCTGCAAGAGCACTATCACCCCGTCGACACCGTGGCGGGACCATGGGGACATGTGCTGGTGATGGAGAAAAATCCCCAAGCCAAAGTGCCGTGAGACGCGGATCGCCCGTTGTATACTGTCGCTGTGAGGCGGGCTCTTGCACGCTAAATGGCGCGATGTGTGCATCGCCGGGTCTTTGGCGCTGCTGATCGTCGCGGTGTATGCCCCGGTCCGGCACTTCGACTTCGTCAACTACGACGACCCCGTCTACGTTCCCCTCAATCCCCACGTAACCGGCGGCATCACCGCGGAAAGCCTGCGATGGGCCTTCACGACCACGGAAGGCGCCAACTGGTTTCCACTTACCTGGATTTCCCTCATGGCGGATTGCCAACTGTTTGGGCAGGGAGCCGGCCCCCAGCATGTGACCAACGTCGCGATCCACGTGGCGGCCACGCTGCTTCTCTTTGGGCTCCTGCGGCGCCTGACCGGAGCGGCATACCCCAGCGCCGCGGTGGCGTTTCTCTTCGCGCTTCATCCCCAGCACGTGGAATCGGTAGCCTGGGTGACCGAGCGGAAGGACGTGCTCAGTGGGTTGTTCTGGATGCTGACGCTCTGGTCGTATGCGTACTACGTGACGCACCGCAAACCGGGCCCCTACTTGCTGACTCTGCTGCTGTATGGTCTGGGGTTCCTGGCGAAACCCATGGTAGTGACTTTACCTCTGATTTTCCTCCTGCTGGATATCTGGCCGCTCGAACGCATTTCAACCGCAAATCCGCGGGCGTTCGTCAGAGCGTTCCGTGCTCTAGTCTGGGAGAAGGCGCCTTTCTTCGTGGCGGCCCTAGCCATGTCGGCGGCCACGTACGTCATCCAGGATCGCGGGGAAGCGGTGCGGTCCCTCGATATCGTGCCGCTGGGCGGCCGGCTGGCCAACGCCGTGCTTTCCGCGGGCGTGTATATCGGCAAGACAATCTGGCCGGGCGGGCTGGCGGTCTTCTATCCGATGCATGCGCATCGACCGGTGTGGCAAGTGGTTGTTTCCGGCCTGGTCTTACTGTGTGTAACGGCGCTGGTGATGCTCCTGCCGCGGGCGCGTCCTTATCTTGCCGTCGGCTGGTTTTGGTATTTGATCGCGATTCTGCCGGTGATCGGAATTATTCAAGTGGGCGAACAGGCGCGGGCGGATCGCTATACCTACATTCCCACCATCGGACTTTCCGTCATGCTGGCCTGGAGCGCCGCGGAAGCCTGGCGCCGGTGGCCGCGAGTCCAGCCTCTGTTGACCGGTCTCTGTGCCGCGGCGGGTATGGCTTGTCTGGTGCTGACCGTTCGACAAGTCGCCTATTGGCAAAATAGCGAGACGCTCTTTCGGCACGCCCTTGAGGTTACGCGGGACAACGAAGTGGCCCACGGCTGCCTGGGGAACGCCTTCAAAACCGAGGGCCGCTACGACGAAGCGCTGGCGGAATACCGCCAGGCGATCGCCATCAATCCGCGCTACGTAGCCGCGCTGATCAACTTCGGTTCCGTGCTGGGCATCCTCGGGCGGAGCGGCGAAGCGATTGTTCCGTTGACCGCTGCCGTCCGGTTGAAGCACGACGATGTGGACGCGCGGAATGCTCTGGGAACGGCCCTGGGGATGCAGGGCTATCTGAAAGAGGCACTCGAGCAGTTTGAAGTGGCCGTCCTGCTGAATCCGGATTCCGTAGTGGCCCACATTTCGCTGGGAAACACGCTGGGGAATCTGGGACGCGTGAACGATGCGATCGCGGAGTTTTCGGAAGCCTTGGGTCTGGATCCGCATTCGGTAGAGGCCCGGGATAAGCTTCGGAAGGCCTTGTCGATGAGAGATCGCGCGGTGGGGAAGTAGCGGTCAGCTTTCAGCTTTCAGCTCTTGAATGCGAGCGGTCAGCATGCACAGCCGTTCTAACCTGTCACTCCTCTGCGAGAACGAAGTCCCCGAACTCCCGATCTCGTCCGGGGAAAACAGATTCATGGCGTTCTCCGGCCAGCGACATCGTTACTTATAGTCTGTAGACTCATAGTGTCCATCGCCGGGATGATGAAGGAACGTGCCAACTCGAGATCCAATTCTGACCCAAGTTGGTAAACGCGTCAGAGTTCTCCGCGAGGAAAAAGGCATGTCGCAGGAAGTACTCGCGGAGAAATCAGGTCTGCACCGGACTTATATCGGCGGAGTGGAGCGGGGGTTGCGTAACCCTTCCCTCAAGAGCCTTCATCGCATTGCGAAGGGTCTCGGCGTTGGTTTGGTCGATTTCTTTCTGTCCGCCAAGGATTGAAGTCCCCGCCGAAGAGTAGAGAGCATGACGAAGAAGAAAACAAGAACCGGCAAGACGGCGGCCGCAGCGAGCATACTCGACAAATACGAAGGACTCAAGCGCGTTCTCGGGCACGCCGAATGTACGACGTTAATTGCCGAAATCGTGAGCGACTGCGCATTTTTTCTGGCGGACGAGACCCGAACGCTGCCGCTGAAATCGCTCGTCGAAGGAAAGCGCTACTTCGCCTTCCAGGACAAAGACGAAAAGGCCCGCACGTCGCGTCCAATCAACGAGGAACTCTACATCGCAGATGCACAGGAATTATCTCGGCAGTTGGAGAAACTGAAGGCAAATCCAGCTCTGCATTGGCTCTCGGTGGACAAGTGCAATCGATTTCTTTACACGCTCGCCATGTCCTTCTGCGCCTTCAACGATGTAACCTCCGACCGGGACAAGAAAACACCCGGAACTTACTTTGAACTTCTCGTCGGCCATCTGCTGGCGCTCACCTTCGGTGTTCAGCCCCGAAATCGGGTCGAAGTCCTAACGGTAGAGGACGAGCGCTCTACATTACCCACGGACTTCATCTTTGACCTCGGCCCGCGACAATTGAAGTTCCACGTCCCAGTCAAGATCTCGACGCGAGGGTGGGTAGCGCAGGCTTGGGCACACCAGTGCGTGCTGAACGGCGTCTACGGGGAGGGCCGATTCAAAGGAGTTCTGGTCGCTCTGGCCGAGACCAAGCTAGACTTGCAGAAGCTGGAGGTCGTGGAGATCTGTCTCCCTGACCAGTGGGCGGTATACCAGCGCTTCGTGGCGAGGATGGACAGGATCTACTACCTCGACCTTCCTGCGAAATACGCTGCTCTCGCAACGGCGTTCCCTTACATTCCAGTGAAGACCTTCGGAGAGTTTTTCGCGGAGAGGGAAGCCCTCATTAGGCAGCCAGGACAGCCTCGCACCACTCGCCGGATTGCGGTATGACCGCGGCGGCTAATCAGCCCCGCTCGGACGCTCCTCGAAGAAGGCGCGCCAGGTCTCTGGGCGCAGATAGACCACATTCTCCAGCGGTGGCGCGATAGTGAAGACCCGCGGTTCAGTCGCGAACAGGTGGACCCGATAGATCCGCCACTCCTGTGGCCGCTCAGCCGCGAGGCCGCGCTCATTCCGGCTCAGGTAAAACGGAGTCCGCACCGGCCCATTAGTGGTCTTCACCTCGATCAACCGCTCGCGCCCCGTCGGATCGAACGACATAACGTCGTAGCCTGCTCCATCCCCCTCCTCGGCGGCGACCCATCGGACCTTGCGAGCCAGGTCGCTGCGGTCGAGTTCGGTTAGTCGCCGCCGTTCAAGATCAACTACAAAAGACTCACCGGCGCTTCCCAAGGAGCGGTTGCGATAGTCCCGTTCCACCGGGTCGAACTTCCGAATGAGACGGCGCAGGCGAGCGGGAACCGGCTCAGCGGCCGGCAAAACCGACGGCGCATTCACGAATACAGCATCGGGTAGGTCAGTTGTCGCGCGCGGTGCCGGCGGACGGTCAAGAATGGTGGAGTGACCGCTCAAATATCGGTCAATCGCGTCAAAGATTGCGCCCTGGTAGTTCCTTTTGGGCTTGTATCCTGGTATCCAGGGTAGGCCCAACTCGCCGAGAACGGCCGAAATATTCTCGTACTTGAACTCAACGGAGCGATGAGACCGGCCAATCTGGGCCATCAGGGTCTCGGCATGCCTTATCTTGACGTACTGGCGGCCGGACATCTCGGCGTCCAGCATTTCGAAGTAGTCGGCGACAATAGCGTCGAGCTCGCTGTCACGCCAAGGGGTCCCGGTCTTCGCTTCATCGGCCATACAGCTTCGCTCCGGTCAGACCCTCGGCCTTGCATGGAGGCATCGTTCCGACAGGTTGCGCCTGAATATCTCTACGGCGCACTCGCTAGCGTCAAAAGTACCAGAATCTCGAATCCGGCGCGCTGCAGGCCGAGGGCAAGGCCGCCGGCGCCGCAAAACGAATCTATGCAAGTGTATCCCGGTGTCATATACCGAACTCTTCGGCCAACTTCGACCTAAGCTTCCCAATATCCTTCGTCTCGCACTCCCAAACGATTACCACCCGCCACCCTTGAGCGCTGAGCAATACGTGGTTCTTACGGTCTCGGCTTACATTACTCCGATCTTCTTCGACCAGAACGCTGGGTTCGACTGCGCCCGCGACCCGCCCTTGGTGCAGTCGTGTTGACAAAGACTACGGTCCGCCTGCTTCGAAGGACGATATCCGGTCTCCCCGGCAGGTCGGGCGAAAACAACCGGAAACGGAGGCCGAGCCGGTGGAGCATTGATCGAACGAACTTCTCCGGCCGAGTGTCCCGGCTTCGAATTCGGGACATGATTACGCTCCGCTCTTCGGGCGAGTAAATGTCGGTCATTAGAAACGTTACTTATAGTCTACATCACTTGAACTGGCGCCGCAATCATCCCTCGCGCTTCCGCGCCTTCAATCGCCGCAGCTCCTCCAGCCGCTCCGCGATCCGCTTTTCGATGCCGCGGTCCGTCGGGAAGTAGTATTGTCTGCCGGCCAGAGAAGGCGGCAGGCACTCCATATCCACCACCGCATCCTCGAATTTATGTGCGTGCTGGTAGCCTTCCGCGTAGCCCCACTCTTTCATGTGCCGCGTCACGGCGTTGCGCAGATTCATGGGGACGGGTTCCGCAATGGTCTGCTCCAC
>Ga0182018_10000123_pt1 | contig 95992 bp, 91 predicted proteins | sample 812P2MmetaG_FD_120490 | JGI IMG/M metagenome (GOLD analysis project Ga0182018, IMG submission 120490) | Permafrost microbial communities from Stordalen Mire, Sweden - 812P2M metaG | ecosystem: Environmental > Terrestrial > Soil > Wetlands > Permafrost | place: Sweden: Stordalen | collected...
AACCATACAGCCTGACGAACGAATTGACAAAATTACGTTCCCAATTGCAATCGAATCCCAAAGGGCTTGATGAACCGGCTTTCCGCGCATGGCTGAAGGAACAGTCGCTGGCTTGGATTGACCAGAAACTGCGCTCCATTTCATCGGTGAAATCTGGTTGTGAACAACGGGAGCTAATGGAGGAGGTAACGCGGCAGGCGGCGGCGGTGCTCCCGTCGCCGGAGGTGCTGGACAAGCTCATGCGTTACGAGACAACGCTGGAACGGCAGTTGTATCGCGCCATGAACCAGTTGGAGCGGGTGCAACGCCGCCGGCAGGGCGAAAATATCCCGGCTCCGCTGACGATGGAGGTGTCGGAAAGGCCATGAATACAAAAGTGCATTTTTACCAAACGAACCCATCTTGAAAACCGGAGAAAATCCAATGAAATCGCGGTCGCAAGCGGGGTTTTGCAGGCAAAATCATCCATCAAAACGAACCCAAACGAACCCGTTCATCCGCTTTTTTATGGAAACATCATCATCCCGGCGACATCAGCTTCACTCGTTAAGCCGGCAAATTAAATTCTTCGTTCCTTGGTTTCTTTGTGGTTAATCTTTCCGCCGCATGTATTGGACAAAAACTTTGATTCCGACTCTCCGCGAAGCTCCGGCTGACGCGGAAATTGCATCGCACAAACTGTTGCTGCGCGCCGGGCTCATCCGCAAGCTCGCCGGCGGCGTTTATACTTTTCTGCCGCTTGGATTGCGCGCGTTGCGCAAGGTGGAGCAGATCATCCGCGAGGAAATGAACCGTGCGGGTGCGATTGAAGTGCTCATGCCCGCGCTCCAGCCGCCGGAAATCTGGCAGCAGAGCGGCCGTTATGAAACCGCGGGCAATGTGCTGTTCAAATTGAAGGACAGCGGCGGTCGTGAATGGGTTTTAAGTCCGACCGCAGAAGAAGTCATCACGACCCTCGCTGCCAATGAAATCAATTCCTACCGCCAGTTGCCAAAGAATTTTTACCAGGTCAGCGTAAAGTTCCGCGATGAAATCCGCCCGCGCTTCGGTCTGATGCGCGCGAAGGAATTCATCATGAAGGATGCGTATTCGTTCGATACCACGGACGAAGGCGCGATGGCCAGCTACAAGAAAATGTATGACGCCTATACGCGCATCTTCGCGCGCTGCGGGTTGAAGGCGTTTCCGGTAGAGGCTGATACCGGCGTCATCGGTGGCAATTATTCGCACGAATTCATGGTGCCCGCCGAGACCGGCGAAAACGAAGTCGCGTTCTGCGAAGCCTGCGGCTACGCGGCGAACATCGAGAAGGCGACCAGCGGCATTCCCAAAACCGCCACGCGCGAAATCGGCGCGGCGATCGAAAAATTCGCCACGCCCGGCGTCGTGACCATCGAGGCGTTGAGCAAGGAACCTTACAAAGTTCCGGCAAACCGCCAGATCAAGACGCTCGTTTACTTCGCCGATTCAAAACCCGTTTTGATTTTGATCCGCGGCGACGATCAGTTGAACGAAACGAAATTTCTGGCAAAGACGGGAGCGGTTGCAGCGCGTCCGGCCACGGTTGAAGAAATTGTGTTGTTACTCGGCGCGAAACCGGGTTCGCTCGGTGCGATTCCATTGACTATAAAAAAAGAAGTAATGGCCAAGCGAGTGGTTGGTGAACATCCTTATTTGGCTGAAGTCATTCAAGGGGAAATCGCAGTTTATGCCGACGAGCGTTTGCAGGGCGCGAATGACATGACGACCGGCGCAAACGAAGATGGTTACCATTTGAAGAACGTCTCCATCGAACGCGACATCAAAGTCACGGCGTGGTTTGACCTGCGCACCGTCACGGCAGGCGAACCTTGCGTGAAATGCGCCAAGCCGTTAAAAATTCGCCGCGCGATTGAAGTCGGCCACGTTTTCAAACTCGGCACAAAATACAGCGAGGCGTTGAATGCGACGTTTCTCGACGAAGTCGGCGCGCGCAAGCACAGCGTGATGGGCTGCTACGGCATCGGCGTCACGCGCACGTTGCAGGCGATTATCGAGCAGGGGAACGACAAGGACGGCGTCATCTGGCCGTTGGGCGTCGCACCGTATCAAGTCTGCATCACGCCGCTGGCCGTTGCGCCCGAAAGCGAAGCGATGCAGCTTGCGGAAAAATTTTACACTGAACTGACCGCGAAGGGCGTTGAGGTGATTCTCGACGATCGCGACGATCGCCCCGGCGTGAAATTCAAGGACGCCGATTTGGTTGGCTTTCCCATCCGCATTGCGCTTGGCGAAAAATCGCTGGCAAAAGGCGAGGTGGAAATCAAGCCGCGTGGCGGCGCGTTGCAATTTTTCAAAACTGAAGAAGCCATGGATGTCGTGCTGAAATTGCTTGAAGAAAATCTCAAGCGTTAAACCACAACGACAGTGTCAACCACATTATTATCGAGACAATCGCGGACGGCTTTGGCAACCGCAGCCTGGGTGTAGGGTTTTTGAAGGAAATGCGCGTGGGTTTTGACCAGCACCTCGGCGCTGATTTCGCCGGTGGTGTAGCCGCTGGTGAAAAGCACCTTCAAGTCGGGTTTTTGTAGCAATAACCGTTCGGCAAGTTCTGCGCCCGAAATGCCTTCGGGCATGACCATGTCGGTGAGCAGCAAATTAATGTGACCGGCGTGCCGGTTCCAGACGTCGAGCGCGTCCTTGCCGGACGACGCTTCGAGAATCTGATAACCGCAGTTTTGTAGAATAGTGCGGGCCATTTCGCGCAACAGGGGTTCGTCTTCGACGATTAAAATGGTTTCCGTGCCGCCGGTGACGGGTGTAGTTGGCGTGCTTTGTTCCTTGACGGCCGCAGCCATTTCCTTGCCCGCTGGAAAAAACAGGTCGAAAGTTGTGCCCTGATTCGGTTCGCTGGCGACTTCCAGCCAGCCGTCGTGCTGTTTCACGATCCCATAAACGGTGGCGAGGCCGAGGCCGGTGCCCTTGCCGATTTCCTTGGTGGTAAAAAAAGGTTCAAAAATATGCGCCAGCGTCGTGGCGCTCATGCCGAGGCCGGTGTCACGGACGCGCAAACGGACAAAATCGCCGACATGCGCTTCGGGATGCGTCTCAATATAAGTTTCATCGAGCCGCACAGTTTCGAGGGCGATGGTGAGCCGTCCGCCGCGCGGCATGGCGTCGCGCGCATTGACGGAAAGATTCATCAAGACTTGTTCAATCATGCCATTGTCACCGATTATCAACGGCAATTCGGCGGGCGGCTGGAATTCCAGCGTGATGTTTTCACCGATGAGCAGCCGGAGCATTTTCGTCAGGCGGCTGGCCGTTTCACGCAGGTCGAGCGGCTTGAGTTGCATGATATTTTTGCGGCTGAACATCAGCAGTTGCCGCGTCAGGCTGGCGGCGCGTTCGGCGGCGAAATAAATGGCCTGAATCGGGTCGCTGATTTCTTCCGGCAAAGTCAGCCGGCCAAGCAATGAACTGGAATGTCCCTGGATGATCGTGAGCATGTTGTTGAAGTCATGCGCGACGCCGGCCGCGAGCTGCCCGACCGATTCCATCTTTTGCGACTGCCGCAGTTGCGCTTCCAGATTGAGCCGTTGCGTTGTGTCCTCGATGTAGCAATGCACGATGTTGCTCGGCAGCACCGGATGGAACGACCAGGAAAACGTGCGGTCGCCCGGTTCCGTCTCCAGCCGCAATTTGTCCCGGCCCGTCTGGAGGCAGTCATGCACAATTTCGCCAATACCCGGCGGCAAAACGTCGCGCGGATGATTTTTGCCGACGGAATGTGCAAGCTTCAACGCCGCTTCGTTGAAATAAATAAGGTTGCCGTCAGCGGCAAATTCCATCGCCGGGTTGGGATTCAACTGGGCGAACGCCGCGAGTTTTTGCACTTCCGCATTGGCGCGTTCCCGTTCCTTGATGCGTTGTTGCAGCGACTCGGCCATGTCATCAAAAACTTCCGCCAGTTGGCCAAGTTCGCCCGGACTGTTGTGCAAGCCGGTGCGACTGCTCATATCGCCTGTTCCAAGCCGTTTCGCCGCGTCGGACAACAACCGCACCTGCCGCAAAATAAAAAGTTCCCCGCCGAACCACGCCGCCATCAACGCCAGCAAACCGACCGTCAGGCCGACCCACGGCACGTCCACAAAATAATCCCGCAACCAGTCCGGCGCGAATTGCCAGAACCATGGCTGGTTGACGATATATGTCAGCACCAGAACCGGGGTGACGGCCACAAACACGCTGGCGGCCAGTTGCATTCGCACGCCGGAAAATATTTTTGTGAATTTTTTAATCATTGTTTTCGCTTCTGAACCTGTGCCGAAACCCTAACTCACGCCGGCGTGTGCGAAAAGTCATTTCTCGGTGCCATTCAATTTTCATCAGCCAATGCAACCGCGCGTCCTTTTGGCAATCGCCCCAGATGAAAAATCAAAAAACCGTGCAGGAACTGCCGCAGTTCGACCATCTGCGCCGCCGTCAATTTCAAACGCAAACCCGCCGCCCAATCTTTTTGTGCCAAAATTCCGGTGATTTTTTTGGTCCCGGCGGCGAGGTGTGCTTCCTCCAGATTCGGCTCCAGCCCAAGTTCGTGAAGTAATTTCAATTCAAAGGCAAAAACGAGTTGCGGCACGGTTTTGCTTTTGCAAAGACAGCCGAGAAACTCGCGCAGCAATTCGTAAACCGCCGGCAACGGCGTTTCTGTTTCTGTCGCCTGTTCAATGAACGCCGTCGCATAAGCCACGCGCCGTAATTTGACAATGTCCCGCCGGATTTCGCCGTGCGTTTCGCGCAGATTCACTTCGTGGAGCTTGTGCAAATCCGAGCGCCGGCTGCGGCTGAAGGAAAAATCCGCAAGATAAAACAAATCCAGCCTGCCGAGAAACGGCGACTTCGCCCGTCGCGCGCCTTTGGCCACCGTCGCGATGCGCCCGAAATCCCGCGTAAGCCAGTGGATGATGAGGCTGGTTTCCGTGAGCGGACGTGTCCGTAATATCAAGCCGGTGGCGGATTCGGTCATTTCTTTGGCGGCAGACGTTCCGGCGAAATCGAACCGAGGCTGACGATGTATTTGATGCCGCCGGCCACGGTCATGTCGAGCTTCGTCACTTTTTCCTCCGGCACCAGAATCAGAAATCCCGATGTGGGATTCGGCGTCGTCGGCACAAAAACGCAGACCACTTTTTTGTTCGTCTTTTGCTGCACCTCGCCATTTTGTTCGTTCGTGATGAAACCGATGGAATAAATTCCCGCGCTCGGAAACTCGACCATGACGACGGTCTTGAACGAATCTTTATCCCCCGAAAATGCCTCGTTGACCTGCTTGATCGCGCCGTAAAATTTATTCAGCAGCGGCACATGCATCATCGCTGCGTCAACCCATTCGATCATGCGCTTGCCGATGTAATAACGCGCCAGCACGCCGCTGAGCGAAATCAAAACCACGGCCAGCAGCAACGCGACCGCGCTCCAATACCAATACATTTCGCCTGTGCCGTTGCTTTGGTGGGTGATGTCGCGCGGCAAAAAAAACAGAAGCAAATCCGTAAGGTTGGAAACAGTTTTGAAAACCCACAGAACTGCGGCAATGGAAATGATCGCGGGCAGGGTGATGGCGAAACCGGTAAAAAAACTGGCGCGCCAGCGGGCAAAAAAAGATTTCTTCACACGCTGATTTTAGGGGTGCGGCTGATTTGCGCGAGTGAAAAGCGCCGCGAAAGTGCGCGCAACAAGCGATTCTCCTCGTGTTTCATCTTGCGCCGCGGCGCAACGCGATGATCAACATGACCGAGCAGGTGCAAAACGCCGTGGATGATGTAGCGCACAATTTCCGCCTGCCAGCTTACGCCGAATTTTTTCGCTTGGAGAATAGCTTCGTCTATGCACGCAAAAAGCTCGCCCTGCAATTTCAATTCCGGATTCTGGATTCTGGATTCTGGGTTCAAGTGGTCAAACGTGATCACATCCGTCGAACCTTCGTGCCGGAGAAATTGCCAGTTCACGCGCGCCATTTCTTTGTCACCGACAAGATGGATGCCGAGTTCGCCTTCTTCGATTTTCAATTCCGCAAACAGTTCGTTCACGATTTGTTTGAGCAAACGCAGGTTGATCTTCTTCGTCCGCTGACGGTTGGCGATGATGACATTCATTCGGCTTCGAGGGACTTGGCTTTGCCGCGATGTTCCTCGTAAGCCGAGATGATTCGTTGCACGAGCGGATGCCGCACGACGTCGCGTTTGGAAAATTCGACAATGGCAATACCGTCCGTGTGTTTAAGCGCGCGATGCGCCTCGACCAGACCGGAATTTTTATGCGGCGGCAGGTCAATTTGCGTCTCGTCACCGGTGATGACCGCTTTCGAGCCGTGGCCGAGACGCGTGAGAAACATCAGCATCTGCTCTGTCGTGGAATTTTGCGCCTCGTCCAGGATGATGAACGCATTGTTCAGCGTGCGCCCGCGCATGTAGGCCAGCGGCGCAATTTCAATCGTCCCGCGCTCGGTGTGCCTCACGATTTCCTCGGCGGGCAGCATGTCCTGCAACGCATCGTGCAGCGGACGCAGATACGGCGTGATTTTTTCGTAAAGGTCGCCCGGCAAAAACCCCAGCGCCTCGCCGGCTTCGACTGCGGGTCGCGTCAAAATGATCCGCGAAGTTTTGCCTTCGTGCAAAGCCGACAACGCCGTCGCCACCGCCAGATAAGTTTTGCCCGTGCCCGCCGGCCCGATGCCGAACGTGATGTCATGCTTGCGGATGGCGTCGAGATATTTTTTCTGGCCGACAGTTTTTGCCGTGACGCCCGGTTTGCGTTCGTGCGTCTGCACGCGATCGCTCACCATTTCTTTCAACGTGGAAGCGCCTTCGTGTTTCACCACGTTCAGCGCGTGCGTGAACTCGCGATTTTTCACCGGCGAGCCAACTTGCAACATATTTTGCAGCGACGCAAAAAGTTGTTTCGCGCGCTCCACGGCTTCGGCGGAGCCATCCAACTTGATCCAGCCCTCGCGGGCAGTGGCCTTGACGCCCAGTTCGGTTTCGAGCGCCTGCAGATTGCGCGGCTCGTGGTTGAAAAGCTGTTGCGCAAACCGCGCGTTCTCAAAATGAAGGGTTTCAGTTGCCACAATCAAAAATTAAATTCATTTCCCAAATTCTGCCCGCAGTTTCGCCGCGATTTCCTTCAACGCCTCCGGCACGACGCCCGTGCCGGCGATGACCGGCATGAAATTCGTGTCGCCGTTCCAGCGCGGCACGATGTGGATGTGCAGATGTTCCAGAATGCCCGCGCCCGCGACTTTGCCGAGGTTGATGCCCACGTTGAATCCGTCCGGCTTCATCACGGACGTCAGCGCGTTGAGGCAGTGGCGCACGAGTTTCCAGAGATCGGCGATTTCCTCGTCCGTCAGCCCGTTCAAATCCGCGACTTCCTTGTAAGGCACAACCATCAGATGGCCGCCGTTGTAAGGATAGCGGTTCAGCAATGCGAAACACGTGCGGTCGCGCACGATGACGAAGTTCTCCTCGTCATCAGAAGATTGCGCGATGCGCGTGAACAGGCCCTGCTTCAATTCCGGTTTTAGCGACAAAATATATTCGATGCGCCACGGCGCGTGCAATGATTCCATGCGGGCAGGGTAATGAGCAAACCGATGAAAGTCAAAACTGGTGGGGCGAACGTCCTCGCGAGCTGCGGGTCAATAAATTTTGGCCGGGTAAAGCTGCTTTTTGCCCAAGTTTTTTCTGATGAGTCGTTATTAAAATGGGGCGGCGTGGCAGCACCGCCCTGCCCAAAAAGATCACCGCCAACGTTGGAACAGATAACGCGCAAACGAAATCAGTCCGGAGAATTTGTAGCTGGGGTCAACGTATTTCTCGATGACGTAAAAAGCGAAATAGTAAAGCCGGCAAAAACTCCACACTGCCAGCGCCAGCAGCACGACGGTTTTCAACGTCGGGCTGTCGAGGAAAAGCAAAATCGTCGCGATAATTCCTATGAACAGAAATAGCAGTCCTTTCAATTTGATCCAAAACGGATTCGACAGGTCTTTCATGGGAATAAACTTAAAATCGCCGTTGCCGCGCGTCCCGCCGCACCGGGCTCGCCGAGCGAGGATATGATTTTGGCGAGCTGAGATTTGATTTTTTCGCGGCGGGAGTCGTCCTGTAACAATTCCAGAGCCGCACGCGAAAGATTTTCCGGCGTGGCGTCATTCTGGATGAATTCGGGATAAACCGTCTCGCCTGCGAGCAGGTTCGGCATCGTCAACGATTTCACGGTGACGAGGCGTTTGCCGATTTCGTAAGTGAGCCACGAGGTTTTGTAAAGCGTCACCGTCGGCACGCCGAAGAATGCGCATTCCATCGTCACCGTGCCGGTCGAGGCGATGGCAACATCGGCCTGCGCAAGCGCCTGCGGCAGATCGCCGGTTTGAATTTCCAGATTCGCGCCGGGCAATTTCGCGAGTTGCACCAGCGATTCATTCGGCAAGACCATTTTCGCCTTCGATGACGGTATTTTTCCTTGAATCGTCTTCAACGCACCGAGCATGGGCGGCAAATGCCGTTGCAGTTCACTTCTGCGGCTGCCGGGCAAAAGTAAAACGGCAGGGACGGATTCCACTCCGTCCCTTAAGTTTTTTGCAAAAGATTCTTGGGACGCGGTGGAACGCGTCCCTGCCGCAAATCTCCCGATCATCGGATGTCCGACGAATTCCACTCTCAACTTCGGCACGCGCTGCGCATACCAATCTTTCTCAAACGGGAAAATGCTCAAGAGCAGATCGTAATCCGCCGCCAGCAGATTCGCGCGGCCCGGACGCGAAGCCCAGACCTGCGGCGAAACAAACTGGACGATTTTAGGGTTCCAGTTCGCAAATGGGTTTTCACGGACATATTTTTTGACCGCATGGCCGAAGCGCAGATTGAACCCGCCGTAATCCACGCCCATGACGACGTCCGGTTTGCGCTCAATGGCGAGCGCAAGCAGTTGATTGAACAGCCGCCTGAACTTGAAATAATTTTTCAGCACGTCGGAAAAGCCGATGACCGAGTGCTGCGTCAGGTCGAAGGCCAGCTCCACTCCGGCGGCGGACATCTTCGCGCCGCCCGCGCCGAAGAATTGGGCATCCGGCAATTTCCCGCGCAGCGCGGAAACCAGTTCCGCTGCGAGCAAATCCCCGCTCGCCTCACCGGCGATGACCATGAAGGTTTTTGGTTTCACGGATTTATTTTAACGCAGAGACGCAAAGGCGCAGAGAAATTAAGATTCCAACCGTTGAGTTATTGTTGGTTCGGAGTTAATGGCTTTGATTTTAACCATGGCAATGCCATTTTGATTGTAAATAGTGGAACGCGATAAAGACGTGCTGATAAATTTGTCCGGTGCAAAAACGGTTACTCTATCTTCAGGCGAAGCGACGATACACCAAGTTTCTTTAGCTTTATTAAAGCAAAGACCTAAATCCCAGCATTCATACATTTCGTGGTGCCCATTGACATACAAAATCCGCCCGTCAGTAAAATGTATCAGCAGGTGCGGAGAATTGTTTCCTAATTCGATTCTAGAAATTTTGGCTTCGCGGATTTGGCACAAGCATTGCAAATCTTCTTCCACTGTCGTTTCTGCAAAATCATTTTCGTTTTGCGGTAGTGAAGCGGACGATTTATTAAAGACCGTCCATTTAGAACCAAGATTGAGATAAATTTGTCCACGCAAATTCCTTTTGGAATCTTCGATTGAAATCAGTAGCTGCAAAATCGGACCAAATCCAATGCCGCTGATTTGTCCGTCTTGACACAAAGGATTAAGCACTTTTTCCGTTAATTGTTTATCTTCGGGTTTCATAATTTCTCTCTGCGCCTTTGCGTCTCTGCGGTTATTTTATTTGCTGAATCTGCCGCGTGATTTCAAAGGCCAAATCCAGCGCGCGTTTGGCGGATTCGCCGCTGACCATCGGGGTTTGCTGCGCGCGGACGCACTCGACGAAATGTTGCAGTTCGAGCTTGAGCGGTTCATCCTTCGCAATCGGCACAGGTTCGCGCACGATTTTTTTGCCAGCAAATTTGCTGACGATGGTGGAGTCCAGGCCGAGCTTGGCGGCGAGAACCTTTTTCAGCAGCGAGCTTTCTTCCTCGCCGTCGCGGGCTACGCGATAAATGAATCCCTCCTGCACGCGGTAATCGAGCGAGATGTAGCAGGGATTGGTCGGGCCGCTGAAGACGCGGATCTTGCGCATCCGCTCCGGGCTGATGCGGCTGGCGGTGAGGTTGGCGACGCAGTTGTTGCCGAAGCGCAGGCGCACGTTGGCGATGTCTTCACTCTTGCTCAAAACGGGAATGCCCACGGCGTCCACGCTGGTCACGGGCGATTTCACGAACGCGAGCACGATATCGAGATCGTGAATCATCAAATCGAGGACAACGCCGATGTCGGTCGAGCGGGCAGGGTAGGGTGAAAGGCGATGGCATTCGATGAAACGCGGCTCGGTGGCGACGGTCTGGAGAAAATTAAAAACGGGATTGAATCGTTCGACATGGCCGACTTGCAGGACGCAATTTTTTTGCTGCGCGAGCTCAATGAGTTGGGCGGCCTGGACGGAATCATCGGTCATCGGTTTTTCGACGAGAACATGTTTGCCTTGCGCGAGCATGGTTTTTGCGATTTCAAAATGCGTCGTGGTGGGCGTGACGATGTTCAGCGCGTCGCTGGCGGCGGCGGCTTCGGCGATGGAATTAAAAACGCGCGTCTGATTTTTCTCCGCAATTTTGCGGGCGGTTTCGGCGTGCGAATCAAAAACTCCGGTGAACTCGACAAGCCCGGAGTTGTGAAGTTCGGAATAGATGCGGGCATGATGTTGACCGAGCGAACCGGTGCCGAGGACGGCGACTTTGACTTTTGCCATGCGTGAAGCTTAAAGTTCAGCGTTCGCGGTTCAAAGTTCAAAGTTCGGCAGCGAAACAAATTGTCGGACGACACGCAAGAAACTTTCAACTTCCAAACATCAACGTTCAACCGTTAGATTATCGCCGTGCCAGTTCTGATTTACATCCTGAACGCGCTTGGCGCGTATCTGCTCGGCTCGATCCCATCCGGCTTTCTTGTGGCGAAGGCGAAGGGCATTGATATTCGTAGTGTGGGCAGCGGCAACATCGGCGCGACGAACGCGATGCGCGTGCTCGGCAAACCGGCGGGAATTTTCGTGCTGCTCATGGATGCGCTGAAAGGTTACGCCGCCGTCGCGTGGCTGAGTTTGGCGTTGCTGGAAATTTTCAGCACATCCACTGCCGACATCGAGACGCTGCGGATCGTCGCGGGAATTTTCGCGGTGCTTGGCCACAACTACACTTGTTGGCTGAAATTCAAAGGGGGCAAAGGCATCGCCACGACGGCGGGAGTTTATCTCGCGCTCGCGCCGTGGGCAGTCTTGGTTGCGCTGGTTGTTTTCATTTTGGCGGTGCTCGTGACAAAATATGCTTCCGTCGGTTCGGTTGCGGCGGCCATTGCATTGCCGGTCACAGTCTGGGTGATGCCGCCGCATAATCTATTTCTTGGCATTGTCACGACGGCACTCGGCGCGCTGGCGATTTATAAACATAAATCAAATATTCAACGGCTCATGGCGGGAACAGAAAATCGCCTCGGCAAAAAAACGGAGGCAACGAAATGAGAATCACCGTGCTTGGCGCGGGCGCGTGGGGAACGGCGCTCGCCAAAATCCTCCACGAAAACGGGAATGCCGTGACGCTTTGGGACATCAACGCGCAGGCGTTGGAAGAGATCCAGCGCGGCCGCAATGAGCGTTATCTGCCGGGTGTGGCGTTGCCGACAGACTGGAAGACGCAGCCAGATTTCAAGAAAGCCATCGGCGGCGCGGAGTGCGTGGTGCTGGCGGTTCCTTCGCAGGTATTCCGCGAAGTTTCAGAAAAGTTAAAAGGCCATCCGGGAATTTTTGTCAGCGTCACAAAGGGAATTGAGTTTAAAACGGGCGACACGATGAGCCGCATTTTGCGCGAGCAAGCGACGGTAGATCGGGTCGTGGCGTTGTCCGGGCCAAGTTTTGCGCGCGAAGTTGCATTAGGAATTCCAACCACCGTCGTGTGCGCGTGTGAAAGTGATGGCACCGCGAAAACCGTGCAGGGACTTTTTCATCGTCCGGAATTTCGCATTTACCGCAGCACGGACATTCTCGGCGTGGAATACGGCGGTGCTCTTAAGAACGTCATCGCCGTCGGCGCAGGCGTGAGCGACGGGCTTGGCTACGGCGACAACACGAAGGCCGGCCTGGTGACGCGCGCGTTGTCGGAAATGCGGCGGCTCGGCGTTGCGTGCGGCGCGCAGGCGGAGACGTTCGCCGGCTTGAGCGGACTTGGCGACCTGATGCTGACGTGCTTTTCAAAGCAAAGCCGCAACCGCGATTTGGGCGAACGGCTCGGTCGCGGTGAGAAAATTGAAAAAATTCAAGCCTCGCATCCGAAACTGGCGGAAGGTTATCCCACGGCGCGATCCGCGCACCGTCTGGCGAAGGGAAAAAAAGTGCCGACGCCGATCATTGACGAAGTTCACGCGATGCTTTACGAGGGGAAAAATCCGGAGCAGGCCGTGCGCGATTTGATTTCGCGGGCGTTCAAGGCGGAAGATTGATTGATGCACAATTCGTTTAATCGTTGCATCGTGAATTTTGTGCGTATGCGATGTAATCATTCAACGGTTCACGGGTTCAACACCTTCTTAATCAGCATCAGCAGTTCGGCGTGCGACTCGACGGCTTTGAACTGCGGGAATTCCTGCTTCACTTTTTCCGGCGCGTGAATGAGGAAGCCGACGTTCGCTTCGCCGAGCATCGCGGTGTCGTTGTAGGAATCGCCGGCGGAGATGACACGGTAATTCAACGATTTCAGCGCGGCGACAGATTTTTGTTTTTGGTTCGGCTGACGCAATTGATAGCCGGTGATTTGGTCATTCTCGACAATGAGACGATGGCAGAACAGAGTCGGCCAGTTGAGTTGCTTCATCAACGGCTGCGCGAATTGCTCGAACGTGTCCGACAAAATGATGACCTGCACCAGCGAACGGAGTTCATCGAGAAATCCCCTGCCGCCGGGCAACGGCTTGAGCGCGCCGATGACATTTTGGATGTGCGAAAGTTTGATGCCGTGGCGGTCGAGAATCTCGATACGACATCGCATGAGTTTGTCGTAATCCGGTTCATCACGCGTGGTGCGGCGCAGTTCCGGGATTTTAGTTTTCTCGGCGACGGCGATCCAGATTTCGGGCGTCAAGACGCCTTCCATGTCCAAAGTGACGATTGATTGTTTCACGGGTGCGAAGTTTTCCAAAATCAATGTACGGTGTCGAGCGGTTCGATGGTATTAAGTTCGGGGTGCGCGGTAAGAAGCGCATCAAGCGCGGTTTTTGCTTCGGGAAAATTCGGTGTGAGACGCAAAGCTGCCCGATATTGAATGACGGCTTCAGCCAGTTTGTTTTGCTGTTGCAAGGCCAGTGCAAGACGGTAGTGCGCCTTGGTCTCGTTGGGCGTGAGCCGGAGTTCCCCGGAAAATTGGGCTGCGGCTTCGGCGGGCTGATGATTGTCGAACAGCGCGAGGCCAAAATTAAAGAGCGCTTCTGGATCGTCAGGTTTCAATCGCACTGCTTCGGCGAAATGTGGAATGGCCTGGGTGATTTTTTTTTGTTTGACCAAAGTCGCCGCCCAATTCTGATGCGCCACGGCAAAATCAGGCTTAAGTCGCAAGGCTTCGGAAAATTGGCCAATGGCTTCGTCGAGTTTGTTCTGCCGCGACAGAACCGAACCGAGGGCATTGTGCGCTTCGGGAAATTCTGGCCGGTCGGCCAATGCGATATTGAAACGGTGTGCGGCTTCTTCCAGTTGATCGTGCTGCAAAAAATATGTGCCCAGATCATATTGGATGTCCGGGTCGTGCGGCGTGAGGTTGGCGGCGATTTTAAGATGCGCGAGCGCTTCGGCCGTTTTACCGTATTCCAACAAGCTCATGGCCAGATTAAACTGCCCCTGCGGATAACGCGGTTCGAGGCGCACGGCTTCCGAGTATAGAAACAGCGCCTTGTCTTTCTGCCCGGCCCTTTCGAAAGCCTTGCCCAGGGTGTTGCAGGCGACGTAATTATCGGTCGTGACGGCGATGGCGCGCCCAAAAAGTTGTATGCCGCTCTGCCAGTAATTGAGTTGAAGTGAAGTGACCGCCAGGCAGCCCGCAAGAGCCGCGCCTCCGGCCAGCGGCAGAAATTTTTTCAGTTCCGGCCGCAAATCAAGAAGATCATTCGCTCCCCACACGATAAGAATAAAAAGTCCGATGCTGGGAATGTATGTGTAACGGTCGGCCATGGACTGCGCGCCGACTTGCACGAGGCCGATGGTCGGAACCAGCGTTCCCAAAAACCAAAGCCAGCCGACGATCAGATACGGATTTTGTTTTGTGCGAAAAACAAACAAGGCCGACCAGGCAACCAGCAGCAAGACTGCGCCGGCCACAAAAAGCGCCGGCCAGTGATGCGGATAAGGATAAACGATGGCGAGGTCGGCCGGCCAAAATATTTTGGAAATATAACGCACATAAGCCAGCACGGCATTCGCCATGCGGAGCGGGAACGGCGATTGCCAGAAAGCGCCGGCGTTTTTTTGAACCAGAAATGTCGCGGCGCTGGCCGCCGCCGCCAGCGCGAAGAACGGGATTTTCTCCACGACCAAAAAAAATGCCATCCGCGTCCAGCTTTTGGCCGCAGGATTTCGCGCCGGAACATTTTCAAGATTTGATTCAGCGCCGAAGTCCGGCAGCCGGAGCCGGTTCAGCGGCCAGAAATCCAGCAGCAACAAGACAAACGGCAGCGTCACGACCATCGGTTTGGACATCAGTCCGCAGGCGAACAGCAGCAACGCCAGCAAATATCCTGCGACGTTTGGTTTTTTTGCGTAACGCGCGTAGGCCAGCAAAGTCAGCATCCAAAAAAATGCGCTCAACGTATCCTTGCGTTCCGAAGCCCACGCCACCGACTCGACGTGCAACGGATGCCATGCGAACAACGCCGCCACGAACGCACTGCGCCACATGGTTCCTGTCATTTGCTTCAGCAACAGAAACAACAGCAAAGTGTTTGCGATGTGGAAAAGCAGATTCGTCAGATGATGGCCGCCGGGATTCAGGCCGTATAAATCGCAGTCAATCATGTGCGAAATCCACGTCAGCGGATGCCAGTTCGCCGCCGCGCCGGTTTGGAAAGCCCAAGCCACGTTTGTCCAGGTCAGCCCACTCGTGACGTGTGTGTTTCCGACAATGTAGTCGTCGTCGTCGAAGTTGATGAACGGGTGGCTGGTCAGCGGCCAATACACGGCCAGCGTCACCACGGCGAGTGCAAGACAGATTATCGCGAAGAGTGGATTCTGCGTCAGTTTCGTCGTGGACATAAAAATTCGCGGAAATCAAAACGTCATACGTTTACTTTTCCGCTGCCTAAACCTGCAGGATTCCTTGTAGCCGGCCTTGTGCGCGAGTTGAATCGCCTCGGCGAAATTCATGCCGACTTCGCCCGGCGCGTGCGCGTCCGAGCCAAACGTGATCGGCACGCCTTTTTGAAACGCGAGTTCAAGGATTTGGCGGCCCGGATAAATTTCATGGCAATCCTTTCGCAAACCGGCGGTGTTGAGTTCGATGGCGCAGCCGGATTTTTTCGCCGCGTCCAGAAATTTTTCGTAAAGCGGCGTGCAGTCGCGCGTGGGGCGATGGCCGAATTTTTTCGGCAAATCAACGTGGCCGATGATTTCAAACAGCCTTGATTCCGCCGCTTTGGTCAGCCGCTCGAAGTAAATTGACCAGACCTCAAACGAGTCGCGATGTTTCCACTCGGAAAGTTTCTGCGGGTCGTCAATCGCCCAGGAGTCGGAAACGTAATGCACCGAGCCGATGAAATAATCCCACGGGTGGCGCGCAGCGAGTTCGCGAATCCAATCTTCCTGGCCGGGCAAAAAATCCACTTCTAGCGCGAGGCGGATGGTGAGCTGCGGAAAATCTTTTTGCGCCTTGTTGACTTTCCCGACGTATTCATCAAGTTGGTCGGCGCGCATCCGCCAGTTGTCGAAATCATCGCGCGGCATTGGCGAATGGTCGGAGAAACCGATTTCGCTCAATCCGGTGGTGAGCGCGTGACGCGCGTAATCCACCGGCTCGCCGGAGGCATGGTGGCAGAGGGGTGTGTGCATGTGATAATCGGGGGGCAACTGCATGGGTGGAGTTTCAAGTTTCAAGTTTCAAGTTTCAAGTTTTCATCCAAACAAAAAAGGACGGCAATCAATGGCATGACGATAAGCCAACCACTTGAAAGTCAACACCGGAGGAGCTTCATATTACTGGCGTGCCCTGTCGTCGGGGAAAGGAGTGTTCACTTATTATTCCGAACGCTTCAAAGACCAGTCCCCCATATCCAGTCCTGTCTAAAGTCAATCCCATGGATTTTTTCGGGTATTTCACCGAAAATCTTCCGGTAAACCGGGTTAGAAACGCGCCCGCCTCTGGTTCTTGGCCAATCTGGCATTGAAAATGCGGCGTGAAATATGCTGGTATTTTAGTGTGAAGGCTATAATTTCGTTCATATGATTGCTGTGGCAACCCAATCTTTCGCGCTCGACAAGCTGCCGTTCGGCTGGTTTGACGTTGCGCTCGTGGCGGTGCTGGGCTTCGGCCTTTTTCGCGGCCGCAAGAACGGCATGACCAAGGAGGTTTTGCCGATGCTCCAATGGGTTGCGACGCTTCTGGTGTGCGGCTTGAGTTACGAAATCGTGGGGCAGTTGATCATCAACCTTTCCGGCTGGGGCAAACTGGCCTGTTACCTTTTGAGCTACTTCAGCCTGATGTTTCTGGTTTATCTGCTGTTTGTATTCTTGGAACAGATTTTCAAGCCGCGACTCACTGGCAGCAATTTTTTTGGTAGCAGCGAATACTATCTGGGGATGGGGTCGGGCGTGATCCGTTATTCGTGCATCCTGTTTGTCGCGCTCGCGCTGCTGAACGCGCCCTATTACACGGCGGCGGACATCATCAAGAACCGCGCTTTTGCGGCGCGCTGGTACGGCGGGGGCATGGAAGGTTTTAGCGGCGATTTTTTCCCCACGTTGCAAAGCGTGCAGGAATCGGTTTTCCAAAAGTCCTTCGCCGGAAAAATCATCAAGGATTACGCCGGAGTGATATTGATCAACTCTGCCCCCGGCGAAGCTGACAGGCCATCGGGGGTGCCGCAAAAGCAGCCGATGATCCACATCGGGAACTGACCGGCGCGTCGCGCCAACGAACGCGCATGGCTGGCATCTCTCCCGCAACCCTCGAACGCATTCGCGCCGCCAGCGACATCGTGGACATCATCGGCGTGTATCTGCCGCTGAAAAAAGCGGGCGCGAACTTCACCGCGCTCTGCCCGTTCCACAAGGAAAAGACACCGAGCTTCAACGTCAATCCGCACAAGCAGATTTTCCATTGCTTCGGCTGTCACAAAGGCGGCGACGTGTTCACCTTCGTCAAGGAATACGAAAACATCGGCTTCGTGGACGCCGTTCGACGGTTGGCTGAACGCGCGAAAATTCCACTCGAGTTCGACCAGAATCCTGCCGAACAACAATCGCGCCATCTCAAAGATGAACTGCTCCAAATCCACGAGCAGATCACGCAACGCTGGCAGAATTGTTTGCTCAACGAAGCCGCCGGACAAATTGCGCGTGATTATTTGGCGAAGCGCGGTGTTTCCGCCGAGGCGATAAAATTATTTCGCCTCGGTGCCGCGCCCGAAAATTGGGACGACACGGTCAATTGGGCGAAAAGCAAAAATTATGAACTGCCGCTCGTCGAAAAAGCCGGTCTCACCATTCGCAAAGAGGAAACGGGAAACTACTACGACCGTTTTCGCGGGCGGCTCATGTTCCCGATTTGCGACGAACAGGGCAGGGTGATCGGTTTCAGCGGACGCGTTTTATCCGGCGACGAAAAAATCGCAAAATATGTCAACTCGCCCGAAACGCTGATCTTTACCAAGAGCAAGGTTTTCTTCGGTCTCGACAAATCCAAACGCGCGCTGCTCGACGCGCAATCCGCCATCGTCTGCGAAGGCCAGTTGGATTTGATTGCGTGTTTCATGGCTGGTGTGCAAAACGTCGTTGCGCCGCAAGGCACGGCCTTCACCGACCAGCACGCGCGCATCATCAAGCGTTACGTTGACGAGGTCGTTTTGTGTTTCGATTCTGACGAGGCCGGGCAAAACGCCGCCGTGCGTTCCCTCGACCATCTGCTCGCGTCCGGTCTGGCGATGCGCGTCGCCGTCATGCCTGCGCCGCACGACCCGGACAGTTTCATCAAGGCCAACGGCGGCGAGGCGTTCCGTAAACTTGTTGAAAACGCCGAAGGTTTTTTTGATTATTATTTGAACCGCCTTTGCGCACAAAATGACGCAGTCAGTGATAAAGGCCGGAACATCATTTTGCGCGACATGGCGGGGGCCGTCCATAAAACCGGCAACGTCGTGCTCGTGGATAAATATGCGCAAAAAACCGCGCTACGACTCGGAGTTTCGTCCGAAGCCGTCCGTGTTGAATTCAAAAAAATCCCTGCTGATAAAACTACGTCTGCCGAAAATGAGGACGCAGCCTCTGAATCCGCCGTTTCACCCGAAGCATCGCGTCCGTCTCCACACGAATTTCATTTGCTCAAACTGCTTTTACTGCACGACAATCTGGTCGTGTGGACGGCCTTGCACTTGGACGTGAACTGGATTTTGCACAAGCTCGCGCGGCAAATCGTTGCGCATCGGCTCGCTGCGCAGACAAATGAAACGTGGCAAAGCCTTGGCGCGTTTTTGGATGCGTGCGATTCCGACGAAATGCGAAATCTCATTACAGAAGCTGTCGCAGAAGACCGGAAAATTCCGAACCTGGAACAGCAACTGGCCGACGTGATTTTGAAATTGCGAAATCAGTTTCTCGATCGGCAAATCACCGCATTGACACAAAAGGCAAGCCAGCCGGAAATTTCCGAGGCGGAGAAGATTGAATTGCTCCGCGCGCAGGAAAAATTGCGCCAGCAGAAGCGGGCGAAACTTTTTGCGCTTGGCGAAGTGTAAAGTTTTCTTCCCGTAAAAATAAAGAGCACAATCCTCATCAGATTGTGCCTTTACGTTTGGTCAGAAATTACTTTGCGCCCTGATCAATCCACGCGCGGATCAAACCGATTTGTTCTGGCGTGAGCGGCTTGGCGTTTTTACCTTTCGGCATGAACGTGTCGGGATCGCCGATGTGTGCCACACTCAAAACCAGATCACTCTTGGCGCTGTCGCCGGCGACAACCACCTTGCCGTCCTTGCTGCCTTTGAGCGTCCCGGCAAGCGTGTCGAGCGCGAGGCCGGCGCGCGGTTTCTTCGTGCCGTCATGACACTTCACGCAGGCGGCGTCAAAAATCGGTTTGATGTCGGTGGTATAAGCAACGCCTGTTTTTGTCGCGACGGGCGGCAATGTAGGCGCGGCTGTTTTCATGTCGTCGGCTGAAACGGCAACGGCGAATCCAAAAGCGGCGGCAAGTGAGATAGCGGTGAATTTTGTCATGTTCTTCATTGGCAAAGGTTGGGTTTGGCTCGCCGACAATTTGAACTTAAGACGCCCCAAACGTCAAAAAGTTTCGGTCAAAAAGTTTCGCGGACGCCCAGCTTGCAGGCGATGGGCAATTGCGCCAGTCTAGGCGTGTGACCAGCGACAGTTTTTCCGATGCCGCGCTTGTGATTCTCGGCCACGGCACAGTTTTGAACGCCGAGTCCGCCGCGCCGGTTTTCCAGCACGCGGCGGGACTGCGTCGCCGGAAAATTTTTGCGGACGTGCGCGAGGCGTTCTGGAAACAGGAGCCTCAAATCAAAAGCGTTCTGACGGAACTGGCCGCGCCGCGCATCTTCATCGCGCCGCTGTTCATCAGCGAAGGCTATTTCAGCACACAAATCATTCCGAAGGAACTTGGCTTTTCTTCCGTTCCATCAAGCATCAACCATCAACTAGCAACCATTCATTATTGCCGCCCCGTCGGCTCGCATGACAGCATGACTGGCGTGATTCTTGCCCGCGCCGCCGAGGTTGTGAAAAAATTTCCATTTCCGCGCGCGCCTAAAAATTCCGACACGACGCTGTTCATCGCCGGTCACGGCACGGAGCGCAACGTGAATTCCCGCAAGGCCGTCGAGCGGCAGGTTGAGTTGATCCGCGCGCAGAAAATTTACGCCGATGTCCACGCGATTTTCATGGAAGAAGTGCCGCGCATTTCGGATTGTTATCAAATCGCGCTGACCAAATGTCTGGTCGTCATCCCATTTTTTATCAGCGACGGTTTGCACACGCAGGAGGACATTCCGATTTTGCTTGGCGAAGCAGAACGCATCGTCAAACAGCGTCTTGCCGGCGGCCAGCCGACGTGGCGTAATCCGACGGAAAAAGACGACAAGCTTGTTTGGTATTCATCGGCCGTCGGCACCGAACCGCTCATGGCCGGCGTGATTTTGGAGCGTGTGCGCGAAGCGGCAAGTCGTAACGGCGGTCTGTGACCGCCGAAAATTAAAATAACTTACAGACCGGCTCTACAGAATTTATGGAAAAATTACGAATTGGATTCTTGAGCACCGCCGGCATTGGCAAGAAAAATTGGAAGGCGATTTTCAATTCCGGCAACTGCGTCATCTCCGCCGTCGCCAGCCGCGATGTTGAGAAAGGCCGTAAATTCATTGATGATTGCCGGCACGAATTTCCCTTCGAGGAAAAACCGGCAGTGTTTGGCAGTTACGAAGAATTGCTCGCGTCCAAAATGGTGGACGCCGTTTACGCTCCGCTGCCGACCGGTTTGCGTAAAGAATTTGTCATTCGCGCGGCGGAAAATCACAGGCACGTCATCTGCGAAAAACCGTGCGCGGTCAGTGCCGCCGAACTTGTGGAAATGATTTCTGCGTGCCAGAAAAACGGGGTGCAATTCATGGACGGTGTGATGTTCATGCACAGTCCGCGTCTGGCAAAAGTCCGCGAAGTTTTGAACGATGGCAAAAGTGTCGGCGAAGTCCGGCGGATTGCTTCAGCATTCAGTTTTTACGCCGGCGGAAATTTTTTCCGCGACAACATTCGCGTGAACGGCGCGCTCGAACCCGCCGGTTGCCTCGGCGACCTGGGCTGGTATTCGATTCGTTTTGCGCTTTGGACATTGAACTGGCAATTGCCGCACACGGTCACGGCCAAAATCCTTTCGCAGTCCGAAGCATTGCCGGATCGTCCATCCGCGCCAACCGAATTTTCCGCCGAGCTGGTTTTTGACGGTGGTATTTCGCTCGGATTTTACTGTTCGTTTCTCACCGGACGGCAGCAATGGGTTCACGTCAGCGGCCAAAAAGGCTGGCTGCTCCTGCCCGATTTTGTCCATCCGCTTAACAGCTACGAACCAGCGTTCGAGGTGAATGAAAAATTCATCACCGTTGCCAGTGATGCGAAATGTCCGACCGGTATTGACCCGACGTGGCAACGCCACGCGACGGCGCAGGACACGCGGATGTTCCGCAATTTCGCGAACCAGGTTTTTTCTGGCAAACTGAACGACGACTGGCCAATGTGGGCATTGAAAACGCAAAAAGTTTTGGACGCCTGCCATGAGGCCGCTCGGCAGGGCTGCGCCGTGAAATTGTGAATCGTTGCATCGCGGCTGCCGCAAGCCAGTTCAACGATTCACGATTTAACGATTCACGAATCATCTTCCATCCGTTATGTTTTTGCGCGTGCAGTTTCGGAAAATCTCCATCATCGGCGTCGGATTGCTCGGCGGCTCAATCGGGCTGGCGGTGAAACGCCGGAAACTTGCGCGCGAAGTTGCCGGGTTTGTCCGGCGTGCGACGAGTTTCCAAGATTGCGAGCAGGCCGGCGCTGTGGATTACGCCACAACCGATCTGCTCGCCGCCGTCTCGAATGCCGACCTCGTCATCCTTTGCACGCCGCTCGCGCAAACGCGTTCGCTGGCGGAACAATTTTTGCCCGCGCTCAAACGTGGCGCAATCGTCACGGATGTCGGCAGCGTGAAAGCCGGTGTTGTGCGTGAACTCGAATCGCTCGTCCGAAAATCCGGCGCACATTTTGTCGGCAGTCATCCGATGGCCGGCGCGGAAAAAACCGGCGTCGCCGCCGCGCGCGAAAATTTATTTGATAATGCCGTTTGTGTTTTGACGCCGACAAAAAGAACCAACGCGAATGTCGTTTGCGAAGTGGAACAATTTTGGGAATCGCTCGGCGCGCGCGTTTTGAAATTGGACGCGGCGCAACATGATTTACTTGTCAGTCGTTCCAGTCATTTGCCGCACGTTGTCGCGGCGGTGCTGGTGAATCTGGTTTTGAATCCGGCGCAATCGAAGTCGCAGGCTGCGCTTTGCGCGACCGGTTTTCGCGACACCACGCGCATCGCGTCCGGCTCACCCGAAATGTGGCGCGACATCGCACTGGCCAACCGTAAAAATATTTCAAAGTCACTGGACGCTTTTATCGCCGATTTGCAGGAGTTCCAGCGTGCTTTGAAAAAGTCCGACGCAAAAGTCCTTGCAAATTTTTTTGAGACAGCGAAATCGCGCCGCGATAATTGGTGCGCAAATTCAGCTTTAACTTCGTCGGAATAATGGCTTTACCCGACCTCATCGAAATTGTCCCGCTCGCGCAGCCCGTGCGTGCGGAAATCACCGTGCCCGGCTCGAAGAGTATCACGAATCGCGCGCTGATCCTCGCGGCGCTCGCGGACGGCGAGGTGACGCTCAAGGGCGCGCTCTGGAGCGAAGACACGCAGATCATGGTCGAATGCTTGCAAAAGCTTGGCTTCGCGGTGAACGTCACGCCAGACCCGGAAGAATTTTGTAATCGCACGATTATAGTCAAAGGCCTTGGCGGAAAAATTCCGAACGCAGGCATGGCGGAAAAGCCGCTCGAACTTTTTGTCGGCAATGCGGGCACGGCGGCGCGATTTTTGTCGGCGTTCGTTTGTTTGGGCAATGGCGTTTATCGTTTGAGCGGTGTGCCTCGGATGCACGAACGTCCACAGGCGGCACTGTTTTCGGCGTTGCGCGAACTCGGCTATCGTGTCGAACCGGAAAAGGGCAATGACAAGTTGCCGGTGAACATTTTTGGCGGTAGGGTCGTTTTCCATGGCGACCCAAATTCAAAAATCAAAGATGAGGATGCGATGGAACGCGTCTCTACCAAGCGTTTGTGCAGAGTGAGCATTGAAGAAAGTTCGCAGTTTGCGTCGGCGCTGCTGCTTTGCGCGAAAATTGGAAATTGGGAAATTGAAGTCGTTGGCGAGAACGCGGAAGAATCGCCTTATGTGGCGATGACTTTGAAATTGATTGAAGTGTTTCCGAAAAAAGGCGGAATTTTTCAAATCGAGCCGGATGCTTCGAGCGGGAGTTATTTTTTAGCTGCCGAAAAATTTGTTGAACAACCTGAATTTCTTGAACATTCAGAGCGATTTGGAGTGCCAGTCAAAACCAAATTGCTTCAGACAGTCAAAGTCAAGCACTGGCCAAAATCAGGCTGGCAGATTGATGAGGAGTTTCCCGGAATTTTAGCATTGGCTTGGAGTTTGTTTGCGGGTCTGGAAATGAAACGGAAGGGAAAATTAGTTGAAGAAATTATTTGTAAATTCTCACGTGAAAATTGCGCTAAAAACGAAATATCGCGAAAAAACGAATTAGGCGACAGCATTATGACGGCAATTATTCTCGCACCTTTCGCAGTGTTGCCTGTGAAATTTACCGACCTCGGTCGCCTGCGCGTTCAGGAATGCGAGCGCGTCGTCGCGTTGCGGACGGAATTGACCAAGTGCGGCGCGAAAGTGGTCGAGGAAGGCGACACGCTGACGGTCTGGCCATCGCCGTTGCACGGCGCGGAGATTGAAACTTACAATGACCATCGCATGGCGATGTGCTTTGCGATTCTGGGATTGAAAGTTCCCGGCATAAAAATTAAAAATCCCGCCTGCGTGAAGAAGACGTTCCCGAATTTTTTCCAAAAACTGGCCGCGCCACCGCCGCACGGTTTGGGCGCGGAGATTTGGGAGATTAAAAACGGCCAGCGCGTGCGGAAGTTGAGCGGCAAAGATTTGTTTGCGGAATAAAAACTGATGAAGCATTCCATTGTCATTGCGATTGACGGCACGAGCGCGAGCGGCAAGAGCACGAACGCGAAGCTCGTGGCGAAAGCGCTCGGCTACGTTTATGTGGACACGGGCGCGATGTATCGCACGCTGGCGTGGCATTGCCTGCAAAGACGCGTGGACATCCACGACGCCAAGGCAGTCGTCGTCGCGTGCCGCAAATGGAAAACGTCGCTGGAATGCGTGGAGAAAAATCATCTGCGCGTCGTGCATCTGCTCGTGGAAAAATATTTTCCGGAAAAAGAAATCCGCACGGCGGAAGTCAGTTCCACCACGTCGCTCATCGCCGCCGTGCCGAAGGTGCGCGAATGGATGAAAAAGACGCAACGTGAGTGCATTCAATTTGGAAATCTCGTCATGGAAGGCCGCGACATCGGTACAAATGTTTTTCCCGAAACAGATTTCAAATTTTATCTCGACGCACATTTGGAGGAGCGCTCGCGCCGCCGCGCCGCCGATGGCGTGAATGAAAATCTCGCCGCGCGCGACCATCGCGACAGCCAGCGCGCCGTTGCTCCGTTGATGATCGCACTTGGCGCTAAGGTCATCAACAACTCGAACATGTCTTCAGAGCAGACGAGCGGTTTGATTCTGGCGGAACTTCGCACGCGGTTTACCGAAAGAAATGAACCACAAAGTCACAAAACCAAGAAGAGGAGTTTTCCTTTTTAATGTCCTGTGCCGTTGTGCCTTCATGGTTGAAAAATGAATTTAAGTTACAGGATTGGCTGGACGTGTTTCCGCGCGATGTTCGCAGTTTATTTTCGCTGGCGCGCCTACGGCGCGGAAAACGTGCCGCTGAAGGGTGGCGTGATTCTTGCCTCGAACCACGCGAGCTTTCTCGATCCGCCGCTGGTCGGTTCCGGCCTGAAGCGCGATATCAACTATCTGGCGCGCGAATCACTTTTCCGTTTTCCCGGAATCGGCGCGTTGCTGCGTTCGTGGAACGCGGTGCCCGTGGATCGCGATGGCGGCGGCGCAAAAGGATTGAAAACCATCCTCGACCGTTTGCTTGCCGGCGGCGGCATTATTTTGTTTCCCGAAGGCACGCGAACGTTGGATGGCAAGTTGCAGCCGGCGCGTTCAGGCATCGGGCTGACCGTGATTAAATCAGACGCGGTGGTGATTCCGGTGCGGACGTTTGGAACATTCGAGGCTTATGGGCGGAATCATAAATTTCCGCGCCCGTTCCGTGTTGTGGTAAAATATGGCGAGCCGATGCGTTTTGAAAAGTTGCGCGCCGAGGCAAAAGAATGTTCCAGGGTGCGGCTCAAGGAAATTTATCAGGAGGTCGCTGATAAAATCATGACGGCGATTGCGAAGCTGGAACCGCGCGCGGATTAAATCCCCAGATTCGACAAGGTGTTGCTAATACTGTTGACGATCTGGACGAGCTTGGGATGCGATTGCTCAAAGCCGTCCACCGACGAACGCAAACCCTGGAGCGAATGTTCCAGCGATTGGGGATTTTGCGTCGTACGCGTGGCCTCGTGCGCGGAGGTTTGCGCGAAGTTGGCGATGCTGCTGGCCTGCTCGTCGTGCGTTTTGGCAAGCGCGCCGACTTCAGACTTCAGCGTGCCGAGCATTTGGAGCAATTCGCGTTTGCGCCCGTCGCTGATGGAATTCGCGCCGTGAATTTTTGCTTCAATTTCGCCAATCGTGTTTTCGATCATGTGGTAAAAGTATTCGCTGTGGAAAATTCGGCAAGTGCGTTCACTATCTTCCAACGCGTGGCAGAAGCGGCTGGACGTGTTCCCAGATGGCGGCGCAAACGGTTTCGACGGGCTGCGCGCCGTTGATGAATTTGACGCGCTGCGGTTCCGTCGCCGCGATGACGCCAAAGCCGTGCGCCACGCGCTCGAAAAATTTATGGTCGGCTTCCTCGATGCGGTCGCGCACGAACGGCAGATTCGTCTGGCGCGAACGCAGCCGCTGTTCACTGACTTCCGCCGGGACGTGCAGGAATAAGGTGAGATTCGGTTTCGTTTCGCCGCCGGCGAACTCAATGACGGCCTTCACTTTTTCCAAATCCAGTTGCCGTCCGTGGCCTTGATATGCCGTCGTCGAATCATAAAAACGGTCGCACACGATGATTTCGCCGGCGGCGAGGGCAGGGCGTATCACTTCGCGGACGAGCTGCGCACGGCTGGCGTTCATCAGGAGTAATTCCGCTTCCGCAGTCATGGCTGCACTGTTTTTACTATACTTGAGCGTATGGCGGATTTCTTCGCCAATGGGCGTGCCGCCCGGTTCGCGCAATATGCGGACGCGATAACCGAGCGCAGCAAGGCGTTCGGCGAGCAGTTTCACCTGCGTGGACTTGCCGCAACCTTCCGTGCCTTCAAATGTGATGAATAGACCTTTGCTCACAATTTTTTCAATCTTTGACCTTTTGGTGAATCTTCAATAAGCCAGCCCTTAGCTCTTAATTCTTCGCGAATAGCATCGCTCCGTTTGAAATTTTTCGCGGCGCGAGCTTCAGAACGGGCAGCGATAAGTAGAGCGATTTCGTCGGGAACATTTACGTCAGTCACGAGCGTTGCATCACCAGGTGGCAATCCGACGTCTGAGCTTTGATCGGTCACATTGACGCGTTTCTGATCTTGAAAATCCAATCCCAAAACTAAATTCATTTTATGCCAAGTGGCTAGTCTTGCTGCCGCTTCTCTAGGGTTCAATTTATCGGATGCGATCATCTTGTTTGTCTGACGCACCCAGTCGAAAATAATTCCCCGTGCAGCGGACACATTAAGGTCATCATCAAGCGCTTTGGCGAAGCTGGCTAGAATTTTGGAATCCGGCTGATTTTGATGGCCTCTGGCAACTTCATTTAGTTTTCCAAGACATTCGCCGATCCGCGCCAGCGCAGCCTTCGCGCCGTGCAAACCGTCGAGTGTGAAATTGAAAGTCTCGCGGTAATGTGCGGTGAGCAAAAGATAACGCACTTCGCGACCGGTGAAACCTTTCGCCAGCAAATCGCGCAGAGTGAAAAAGTTGCCGAAACTTTTGCTCATCTTCTTCCCTTCGACGAGCAGATGTGCGCCGTGCAGCCAGTATTTGACGAACGGTTTGCCGGTCGCGCCTTCGCTCTGGGCGATCTCGTCCTCGTGATGTGGGAATTTCAAATCTTCGCCGCCGAGGTGCAGGTCAAAACTTTCGCCGAGCACCTTCATGCTCATCGCGCTGCACTCGATGTGCCAGCCGGGCCGGCCTTCGCCGAACGGACTCGGCCAGAAAATATCGCCATCGTCCGGTGTGCGCGCCTTCCAGAGCGCAAAGTCGGCGACGGATTCTTTTTCGTATTCATCGGCGGAAACGCGTTCGCCGGCGCGCATCCCGTCGAAATTGAGCTTGAGCAACTGGCCGTAATTGCAGCCGGAGCCGCGATATTTTTCGATGCTGAAATAAACCGAGCCGTCGCTGGCTTTATAAGCGATGCCGCGCGCGATGAGCTTTTCAATGAGTAAAATAATGTCTTTGATATAATCCGTCGCACGAGGTTTTTCATCCGGCTCTTTGCAATTCAGCGCCTTCAGGTCGTCAAGAAAAGCCATCTCATATTTGCCGGTGAATTCGCGCAGCGTGGTCTTATTTTCGCGGACGCGTTTGATGATTTTGTCTTCGATGTCCGTGATGTTCATAACGTGCTTCACGTCGTAGCCGGAAAATTCGAGCGTGCGGCGGACGAGGTCGGCGAAGACAAAGGTGCGCCAGTTGCCGATGTGCGCGAAGTCATAGACGGTCGGGCCGCAGCAATATATGCCGACTTTTTTCTTTTCCGGGTCAAGCGGCATGAATTCCTGAACGGAGCGAGACAGCGTGTTGAACAGTTTTAAGGCCATTTGCGTCCGCGCAAATTAAGGTGCAAGCGGTGGAAAGAAAAGCGAAAGAGGTTTAATTTTTAGATTCGCCTGTCGGATGGGTTTCCTTCGGTTTTAATTTTTGCATCCGTTCGGCGAACAGGAAGAAAACACCGGGGCCGAGGCAGAGCAGCATCACGGAAATGCCGGTGGCAATGCCCCAAAAAGTTCCGGCGGGTGCGCAGCAATCGTCGCGGCGGCGGGCGATGACATGGCTGGGCACGGCGACGAGCAGTTCGAGGATGCTGCCGCGCAACAGCCAGCGCGTGGCACGTTTCACGAGGGAACTTTCGTCATCCGATTTTGTGAAGCGGCAAAAAATGAAGGCCCAGATAATCCAAAAAATGGCGACAATGATTACGATGCTGGAGATGCTTCCCCAATTGGTTGTTTGAATTTGTTGGCCTTCGGCATTGCGGGAAATGTGACCGCAGAGCAAGTCAACGAAAGAAAAAGCATAAAGCGCGTTGTCTTTGAGCACAGCGCAAGCCAAGGAGAAAATTCCAGCAATACAGAGATTGGCCAGTAAAAATGTGGTGACGATGATGGGAATTTTCAGTGGACGACGCGCGGGCAATCGTCGTTCGGCAATGTTAATCGGCAGCAGAAGCAATAAAGCTTGTCCGGCGACCAGCACGGCGAGCCAGAGCCAGTAACCCCAATTTAGATAAAAATTTAGGATTACTTCATGAAGCCCAATGTTGCTTTCGTTTTTACCCCAATTTCCAAAAGCGATAAGATCAACCGGCAAGGTGAGTAACACCAGTGCGAATGCGTAAAGTAAAACTGTGAGGACAGCCCAGCGTTTCATGGTTTTTGATTCGGCCAAAAATTTCAACACCACGCCAGCTAAATCGGTGCATGAATTATTGTGAAACTTAACTTTCGCGGCTTGCCAATTTTTCGTTTCGACGGCAAAGTTTCTGTAACGGGCATCAATCAATGCGACAAAGAGGAACATGAGCAAAGAAGCGAAACTGGAATTGGACGGCAAGATTTTTACACTTCCGACGATTGAAGGCAGCGAAGGCGAAAAGGCGGTGGACGTTTCGTCGCTGCGCGCGACGACCGGTTACATCACGCTGGACGACGGCTACGGTAACACGGGTTCGTGCGTGAGCAAGGTCACGTTCATTGACGGCGACAAAGGAATTTTGCGCTATCGCGGCATTCCGATCGAAGACCTGGCGGAGAATTCCAATTTCATCGAGACGGCTTACCTGATCATCTATGGCGAACTGCCCAATCGTGCACAGTTGAAGAAATTTTCAGACGTGCTGGCCGGACACCAGTTTTTGCACGAGGACATGAAGTATCACTTCGAGGGCTTTCCCACGGGGGCGCATCCGATGGCGATTCTGTCCTCGATGATCAACGCGGCGAGCTGTTTCGACGAGGGTTTGATGAATTGGAAATGGGGCAGGACGAAACAGTTTGATCTTTATGTGGCGAAACTGATTTCGCAGGTGCGGACGATTGCGGCGTATTCGTATCGAAAATCGCACGGGCTGCCGCTGATTTATCCGAAACAGACCTACAAATACACGGCCAACTTTCTGCACATGCTGTTCTCGATGCCGTATGAAGATTTTGAAATCAAACCGGAAGTGGTCAAGGCACTGGATTTGATTTTCCTGCTGCACGCGGATCACGAACAAAATTGTTCGACCTCGACGGTGCGGATGGTGGCCTCGAGCCAGGCGAATCTTTTTGCGAGTTGCGCGGCGGGCGTGTGCGCGCTGTGGGGGCCGTTGCACGGCGGCGCGAACCAGGCGGTGCTGGAAATGCTCGAGGAAATTCATCGTTCCGGCGACGACGGCTCGAAATTCATCACGGCGGCGAAGGACAAAAACAGCGGCAAAAAACTCATGGGCTTCGGTCACCGCGTCTATAAAAATCACGATCCGCGCGCGATGATCATCAAAAAAGCGTGCGACGACGTGCTGGCGAAATTGCACATTGCCGACCCGTTGCTGGACATTGCGAAGAAACTGGAAGAGGCGGCGTTGAAAGATTCTTACTTCGTCGAACGCAAGCTGTATCCAAACGTGGATTTTTATAGCGGCATCATCATGCGCGCCATCGGCATTCCGGTGGAAATGTTCACGGTGATTTTTGCGATCGGCCGGATGCCGGGCTGGATTGCGAATTACAAAGAAATCATGGAGGAACCCAAGAGCCGCATTTATCGTCCGCGTCAGATTTACACCGGCCATACGCTTAACCATTATGTTCCGCTGGAGGCGCGAAAATAGCATGGTCGGGTTCGGCTGGAAAATCTCCGTGCAACCCGGATGTCAAAGGCATATACTTCGCTGAAATGGATTCTCATTTGTTGTGAAAAAAATTCTCATCATTGACGACGAAGAATGGTTGCGCGAAATGATCCAGCTTGCGTTGCGGCAACGCGGCTACGAGGTGGTTGAGGCGCACAATGGCCACGATGGCATCGAGAAGGCGCGCGCGGAATTGCCCGACCTTATCCTGTGCGATGTCAACATGGGCAAGGTGGACGGCTATCTGACGCTCGCCGCGCTTCGCACCGAAGCGCCGACCGCCGCGATTCCGTTTATTTTGATGACCGGGCTCGCCGACAACGCCGGGATGCGGCACGGCATGGAACTTGGCGCGGACGATTATCTGTCCAAGCCGTTCACGACCGAGGTGCTTTACGCCGCCGTGGAGGCGCGCCTGACAAAATCCCAGACGGTGCGCGACGAGGCCGAAAGCAAGCTCCGCCATTTGCGCGACAACATCAGCCTGATGATGCCGCACGAGATGCGCACGCCGCTCAACGGCATCATTTCCAACGCCGAACTGCTCGCCTCTTCCGCCGCGACCCTCAAACCAAGTGATATTGCCGAGATGGGGCAGGAAATCCGCCAGTCCAGTCGGTGCTTGGAGCGGCTCATCGAAAACTTTTTGATTTATGCGCAGCTTGAATTGATCGCCGCCGATCCGAAAAACGTCAACGCTTTGAGGATTGGAAAAACGGAACGCTCCGCGTCGCTCATCGAAAAAATTGCCGGCGTACAGGCGGTGCAGGCCGGCCGTCTGAACGATTTGGAAATCGGGGCGGCGCCCGTGCCGGTGCCGATGTCCGAGGAATATTTCAGCAAGGTCGTGAACGAGCTGGTGCAGAACGCCTTCAAGTTTTCCGAGGCCGATACGCCGGTCCGCGTCGCCCTGGCCGAGGCGTTCAACGGCGTTGAATTTTCCGTCACCGACCAGGGGCGCGGGTTTTCAACCGAACAGATCCGGCGCATCGGCGCGTATATGCAGTTCGACCGCAAGATGCAGGAGCAGCAGGGACTGGGGTTGGGACTGGTCATCTCCAAGCGACTGGCTGAATTGCACGGCGGCACGCTTTCCATTGAAGGCCGGAAAGGTTCGGGCACGACCGTCACCATCAAACTTCCCAAGGCAAAGTCCAATTAGCGTTTTCAAAATGGCAGCCGCGCGTAGAGCCAAATGAGGCCGTGTTCCGCCAGTTCGGCGGCAGAAAAGATGATGGCAATTCCGACCACCGGCGCGAAATCAACCCTGCCTGCGCGCAATGGAATTTTCTGCAACGGCGCGAGCAGGGTTTGCGCGGTCACGTTGACGTAATTCCAGAACGGATGCTTCCCGAAATAAATGTAAGTGTTCAGCAAGTGCAGCACGAGCAGCGCGGCGGCGACAAATTTCCAGACCAGATAACTGCCGAGGCCGATGACCAGCGATTCCTCGATGCGGTGCGCCGCCGACATGGTCTGTTTGGGATGCAGCCATGCGAATGGCCAGCTTGCCACTCCCCAAACCAACGCCGTGACTGCCAGTGGTGAAATGATTTTTGCCCAGCGCGGCCATCTGTCAATCCCGCCCAATTGCATTTGCACCAGCCGGTAAATGGGGCGTTCCGTTGCTGTTTGACCGGCCAGAATGGAAAGCAGCAGCAACCAGACATAAAACACACCGAGTGCCAGGCCAAAACTAAACGTCGAGAATAAAAGCATTCGCCCGAATGAATTGCTTACGAACGGCAGGACGGTGGTTTCCAGATTCAATTTTGCCACCCAGGCCGGTGTTGACGCAGAACCAATCTGCCAGTAAAACAGCGCGCGCGAAACCAGCAGCAAGCTGATTCCCGCCAGCAAATGCCAGCGGCGAAATCGCGATGGCGCGGCGCGGCGCAACGTGCCGACAAGTGTGGCTGGCGTCCGTTTGTTGAAGGGGTCGAACGGCAACGAACGCCATTTAATCCACAACAGCAGCCCGGCGAGGTTCAGGACGAAATCAATGAAAGCCATTTGATCATGCACGTTGAATCGTTACGCCGTTGCATCGGTTCAACGATTCACGATTTAACGACTCCGCTCTTCACATCATCTTCAACAACGTGTCTGCCATCTCGCTCGGCGTGACGGCGATGCCGATGCCCGCAGCCTTGAGCGCCGCAGTTTTTGCCTCGGCCGTGCCTTTGCCGCCGCTGACAATCGCGCCCGCGTGACCCATGCGGCGTCCGGGCGGTGCGGTTGCGCCCGCGATGAATCCGGCGACAGGCTTCTTGCAATTCTTTTTGATCCACTCAGCGGCTTCTTCTTCCGCGCTGCCGCCAATTTCACCGATCATGATGATCCCGTGCGTGTCCGGGTCGTCGCCGAACAGTTTGATGACGTCGAGATGCGACGTGCCGTTGACGGGATCGCCACCAATACCGACGCAGGTGGATTGGCCGACGCCGCGCGAAGTTAATTGCCACACGGCTTCGTAAGTCAACGTGCCGCTGCGCGAGACAACGCCGATATTTCCCCTTTTGTGGATGTAACCGGGCGCAATTCCGATGCGACAACCGCCGTAAGAATCTTTTCCTTCGCCGGGCGTGACGATGCCGGGACAATTTGGCCCGATGAGCCGCGTTTTGGTGTTGCCTTGCATCGCACGCTTCACACGGATCATGTCGCGTACGGGAATGCTTTCCGTAATGGCAACGACAAGTTCAAGCCCGGCATCCGCGCCTTCAAGAATCGCATCCGCTGCGAACGGCGGCGGAACAAAAATCGCGGAAGCCGTCGCGCCGGTTTGTTTCACCGCGTCAGCGACGGTATCGAAAATCGGCACCTTCTTGCCGCCGTGCATGAAGAATTGTCCGCCTTTGCCGGGTGTGACGCCGGCGACGACCTGTGTGCCGTAATCAATCGAGAGTTGCGCGTGTTTCGCGCCAAAGCTGCCGGTGATGCCTTGGACGAGAACTTTTGTATTGGGTTTGACTAGAATAGACATGAAAAAATTACTTCGCGTTACGTTTGTGAATCATGATTTTGTTGCCGTCGGGATCGCAAATGATGGCAAAGCGACAGACGGGCGTGTCCATGAGTTCCATGGAAAATTTCACGCCGCGCGATTTCAACCGCGAAATTTCCGCGTCAAGATTGTCCACTTCAAACGCGATGCACGTTCCGTCCGGCGACGGCTTCCAGACCTCGCCATAACAGCCGATGCCAAAAGTTCCATTGCCGATTTCGTATTCGACCCACATGCCGCCGGCGGATTCAATCGCCGGTTTGAGGCCGAGCACGCCTTCATAAAATTCGCGCGCGCGTTTGATGTCCGTGACCGGCGTAGCGGTGAATGCGATTTCGGTGATCATATTCTCAAAAAAGCGATTTAGGTGACTTTGAGCATAACCAGAACGGGATGTTAAATTTTAATGGCCGTTGAACTCAATCTTTTTCCAAATCCGTCGCAACTCACAAATGCGGAACGGCGGCGGAGCCGGATACAAGCGCATTGTGAATAAGTCTTACAAAATTATTATTGCCTTACATTTATATTTGTGTCATACTTCTCGCAGAAAGATGAAATAACTATGAATGCTGCTTACGTTACATCCAAAGGCCAGTTGGTCGTTCCCTCACGCATCCGTCGGCGGTTCGGCATCAAGCCCGGCACGCGCATCAACTTCGTGGAAGAAGGCGACCGCATCATCTTCCAGCCAGTTACGCGCGAATACATCAGCAGCTTTCGCGGCATCTTCAAGCTCAAGCCCGGCGAGAAATCCGTCGTGCAAGAGCTTTTGGATGAACGACGCGCCGAAAAGGAAAAGGAAGACCGCGAATGAAAACCACCGTGCTGGATGCCTCCGCGCTGCTGGCGCTGTTCTTTGACGAGCCAGGCGCGGAAAAAATGGAGCATCTGTTTCAGGCGGCCTCCGAAGCCGACCGTCCGGTGTTCATTTCGGCGGTGAACTGGGCGGAGGTGCTTTACAAGATGGAACGCAAGCACGGCAAGGCAGGCTTGGAAACAGCGCGCCAGTTTGAACGCACGACGCCATTGGAAGCCGTGCCGGTTGACCGCGAACTCGCGGAAGCCGCCGCGCTTTTGAAAAACTCACACAAGTTGGGTCTGGCCGACGCCTTCGCTGCCGCGCTTGCCAAAAGTAAAAAAGCCGAACTCGTGACGTCCGACCACGAATTCAAATCGGTGGAAAAGGAAATTAAAATCAACTGGTTGGCAAAATAGAAAAAATTCATGGACATCCCACGCCCCGAAAAAATTCTTGTCGCAATGTTTCAACTTTCCGATGGCACGAACAAGCCGCTGGAATATGAGGACATCGTTGTTAAATCTTGGGAACTTTTTCCTGATGAGTTTGGCTTGCGCAAACATGTCCACAAATATCCCGACTCGTCCGACCAGCATAAACCGCTTTATGGCCCGCTGAAAGACAAGGGCTTTGTTTTATCTGGAAACAAAAAATTCAGATTAACAGAAAAAGGAATTGCTCACGCATCGGAACTAGAAAAAGTATTAAGGGGTAAAACATCCAGCAGCGAAAACTCTGGACGATTGAGCCGGAATAACGAGACCCAATTAAAACGGATTTGCGAGACCGATGCGTTTCGTCTTTTCTCGAATGGACAAAAGGAAAAGATTCTCGACACCGATTTTTACACTTATCTTGGTGTGACGGTCCGAACCGAACGACATGAATTTCTCGGAAGATTAAAAACAGTGGAAGATGCTGTTGCGGACGCGTCGCGTATTTTCAAATCGTTGTTGACCATGAGATTTGAACAACAACTCGTTCTTTGCGCGTGAACTTCAGGCTGCTGGATAATGGATTGCGGTAAATGTCGTGCATCGGCAAGTCGCGAAAATTTTTGACGACAAATAAGACGAAGCGTTCCGACAATGACGAAGCCACGTCATATTCCTTTGGCGTCAGTGCTAGACTTCCGGTTCGGTCCTGCAATCCTTTTACTTCAACGGCCAAAAATTTATCATCTGATTTGCGCGCGAGCCGGAAATCATAGCCGCAACCGAGCCTCGTTGTGTTTTCCAAAGTGTAATCTTTGAATTCTGGCAGCTTCGGCTGAATCGCTTCAAAATAATGTTTGGCAGCCAATCCGGTGATGAGTCGTTTGGCAAAAAACGATCCGCCATCTTTCTTTTCTTCTTTGATTTCTGTAACGCTCAATGCGTTCTCGTCGTAATCAACGAAGGATTTCAGCAAAGCTGAAAAAGTTTCAAGGTCTAGGTCTTTGTATTTTTTATAGATTTCAATGCAGTATTCGCGTCTTGGGCGTTTGTGCCAGCCTTGCCGTTTGTTTGGAAAAAGCGGATCAAATTCATCCCGATAATTTTTTATGGAGGCTGGTCTTGAACCCAAGCCGTAACCAATGACGTTGAACGCTTCCTGAAAACTTTCAAAGCCGAGCTTTTTCAAACCAAGCGAATCATATTTCGACAGATATAGTCCGGCGAGAATGAGTTTTTCTCTTGAACTGATTCGTTGGGCGTCGAGGAGCATTTGGTTTAATTCATTTCTGCCGCGCATCGTATTCAATCAACGCTGGAGCGCAATTTCCAAAACGCGATTCAACAAAATATCTCTTTACGGACATCGCCAATCTTTCTCCGAAAGATCTATTAAATGCGGCGCAAATCAAAACTGCGGATTTGGATGCCTTGATTGGCGGGCCGCCGTGCCAAGGATTTTCACGCCTAAATAAATCCACACGGCGGATGCTGGAAGACCCGCGCAATGGATTATACCGAAAATTTCTGGAAATTGTCCGCGACCTTCAGCCAAAAATGGTGCTGATTGAAAATGTTCCCAACCTGCTTGATTTCGACGGTGGCAAATATCGCGACGAAACGTATCAATTTTTGGCGGAGTCGGGTTATGAAATTAAATCGGATGTTTCTGGCACGGTTGCCCAAAGCATGAGACAAAGCCAAAAAATAATCGGGCGTTCTGGCGGCGGAAATTTTTAAAAAACAAAAAACGCGATGTTCTGGTGACACGAACATTGCGTCGCGCGGGTTGGCGCGTGTTACGGATTTGGGAACACGAGCTCGCGAAAAAGAACGAGGTGCGTTTGCTCCGGCGGATTCAGCGCGTTTTAATTCGCGGCAATTCGTGAAATTCGTGTCGGCAATTTTGCGTCTTCCGCCTTCATCTGAACGCGGAAGACGGACTGCGGTTAAATTTATTTTCCAACCGCCTTCACAACCTTCTGCGCCGCGTCGGCCATGGAATCGCCGGTAATAATGGCAACGCCGGATTCGGCCAGAGTCTTTTTTCCGGCGGCGACGTTGTTGCCTTCGAGCCGGACGACGAGCGGGATTTTCAAATGCGTTTCCTTCACCGCCGCGACGATGCCGATGGCGATGACGTTGCAATCCATGATGCCGCCGAAAATGTTCACGAGGATGCCCTTCACGTTCGGGTCGCTCAAAATGATCTTGAACGCCGCCGTGACCTGCTCCTTGCTCGCGCCGCCGCCCACGTCGAGGAAGTTCGCCGGGCTGCCGCCGAAATGCTGGATGATGTCCATCGTCGCCATCGCCAAGCCCGCACCATTGACGAGACACGCGATGCTGCCGTCGAGCTTGATGTAATTGAGCGAAAATTTTGAAGCCTCGATCTCCAGCGGCGCCTCCTCGTTCAAATCACGCATCTCTAAAATGTCTTTGTGGCGATACAGTGCGTTGTCATCAAGAGAAATTTTTGCGTCCAGCGCGACAACGGTTTCTTTGCCGTCCGCCAATTCCACAACGGCGAGCGGATTGAGTTCCACCATCGCGGCGTCACATTCCCACCAGGTGTTATAGACGCCCGTGATGAGTTTCACGCCCGCGTTGAACAGATCGCCTTTGAGTCCGAGCGCGTCGGAAATTTTGCGCGCCTGAAACGGCATGATGCCGACGGCGGGATCAATGTGTTCCCGGAAAATCTTTTCAGGATGTTTCCCGGCGACTTCCTCGATGTCCATGCCGCCTTCGGTGCTGGCCATGACGAGCGGCCGCGAATTCGCGCGATCCAACAGTACGGCGAGGTAAAATTCTCTTTTGATCTTCGCGCCGGCGGCGAGCAGCAACGTCTGCACCGTGCGGCCTTCGGCCCCGGTCTGTTTGGTGACGAGCACGTTGCCGAGCATTTTTTCGGCGAATGAAACTGCTTCATCCACAGACGACGCGACCTTCACGCCACCTTGAAAACCGGTCTTGAAAGTTCCCTTGCCGCGTCCGCCGGCATGAATTTGCGATTTAACGACGACGCGCGAACTGCCGCTGGCGACAATTTTATCCGCCGCCGTCCGCACCTCGGCGAGCGATTTGGCGGGGATTTCGAACGGGACGGCGACGCCGTATCTGACAAGCAACTCTTTGGCCTGATATTCGTGGATATTCATTTAAAAATTGAAATGTGAATTAAAAACGATTGCCGTTGGAAATCAACTTTTAAGCGAGCGCACGGCATTTCTCTTGAATCTCCGAACGTGCGCGGGCAATTTGAGCGCCTTGAACAAATTTTTTGCGCTGCTCGTTTTGTTTTGCCTTGCGTTTTGCGCGAGGCCGACGCCCGCGGCGTCCATCAACGGCCAGAATTATGTTCCCATCGCAGATTGGGTGCGCGGGAACGGTCTGTATGGCTTTACCTCGAGGAGCGGCGACGAAATCGTTTTGACAAACCGCACGACGCGGCTGGTATTCGACATGAATTCGGCGCAATCACAAATCAACGGCGTGAACGTAAGGCTTTCGTTTCCCGTTGCGAACGACAAAGGCACGCTGCTCATCGCGCAATTTGATTTGGACAAGACGGTTCGGCCGCTGCTGTTTCCGTCGCGCTACGTTGAACCGAAAAAAATCACGACGATCTGCCTCGACCCCGGCCACGGTGGAAAAGATTCCGGCAATCGAGTCGGCAGCGGATTTTTTGGCCACAGCGAAAAAACCTACACATTCGCACTCGCGCTGGAACTTCGAGACCAGCTAAAAAAGATCGGCTTCAACGTTATTCTCACGCGCAAGAAAGACACTTATGTTGAATTGCCAGCGCGTCCGGCAATTGCGAACCGAGTCGGCGCGGATTTATTCATCAGCCTGCATTTCAACGCGACGGCCACCGGACGCGATGAAGCGGAAGGGCCGGAGACTTACTGCATCACGCCTGTTGGCGCGAGTTCATCGAACGCGCATGGGGAAAGCGGTGAATTCGGCTCTGCAATTGGCACCGGTACGACGACGGCGAACCGTTTTGAAGACAAAAGCCTGCTGCTCGCCTATCAGATGGAGAAATCGCTCGTGCAGAACCTCAGCGCGAACGACCGCGGCGTGAAGCGTGCGCGCTACTGGGTGTTACGTGACGCGGCGATGCCGGCGATTTTGATTGAAGGTGGTTTTATGACACATCCGCCCGAAGCCAAAAAAATTTATGACCCCGCATACCGGCAACAAATGGCGGCGGCAATTGTGAAAGGGATTTTGGCCTATCAGAGGCTCACGGCTCCGTTGATTACGTCACTGATGGATGAGACGAATCATTCGTCAGCCACAAAGTCTGCCGGAACCAGCATTCACCGCCACGAGTGAACGAATTTTGTCGCAACTAAATTTAGTTATAATCGGCTCTGGTAAAGCGCCACCAGTGCGGCTCCAACCGCCTGCGAAAGATCGCCGAGCGATGCCGGAACAATGGTCATGCGCGTCCGTTGCTGCGGCCAAAGGTAAGGATTGGCCGTTTCGCGGATGATCCGCAGGTAGCGCGCGCGAAATTCTTCAGTCGTGGCTTCCGGATCCATCAGCCCGCCGCCGATGACGACAAATTGCGGGTCAAGGGCCATGGCCAGATTTGCGACATGCAAACCCATCGCTCTGGCCTGAAAATCAAAAATTTCAACGGCAAGCGGATCACCTTTTTGGGCGAGGCCGCGCAAGGCAAGCGCTTTTTCTTTTGGAGCGGCTGTGGATTTGGCGAGGTCGTGGTTGGGATGCTTGGGCAACATTTCGGCCAAAAGCTGCGGCAGGCCGGAGATGGTGGTGTAGGCTTCGATGCAACCCCAGGTTTTGCCGCAGCCGCAGGAAAAGGATTTGATGTTCAGCAGGTGCAGCGGCGCGGGCATGTGCGCACCTTCCATTCCGGCCAGCGTGTCGCCATCAAGCGGCAGTCCGTTGCGGTCAATATAGGCACAGCCAAGTCCCGAGCCGGGAGCCAGCATAAGCACACTGCCGTTGCCGTTGCCGCGCACATGCTGCGCCTCGGCCACGCCGCCGTAATTACCGTCGTTGCCGACGGTCAACGATATGGCGCGTCCGGCCTTTGCGGCCAGAGCGTTGCTGTAAGCGGTATGGACGTCCCAGCCCTCAAAAATTGCCGGCAGGTTGGGTGAACGATCCAGCACGCCGTAGCTGCGAAATGGACCGGGAATGGCGAGCCCCACGCCGAGAACTTTGTCCCAAGTCAATTCGTTCTGCCCTAGAAATTCTGTAATCGCTTCGACCCAGCTGTGAACGACCGCTTCGGGGCCTTTCTGTGAATTGGTCGGCCGTTGGAGCAGTTTGGTTGAAATCGTTGTTCCGTCCGCCCAGACGCCGCCCACTTTTGACGTGGTGGCTCCGCTGTCCGTGCCGATATAAAAATGCTGGCTTTTGCTCATGGCGATGTTTCGATGCAAGTTGGAAATTAATGCGGCGTAGTTAATCGCGTTGCCATAAAAAAGTAAATTCTTATCCGACCGCATCCGCCGGCCAGGTTGTGCTTGGCAAGCGCGGTTTTACCCGTTTAGCTGGTCGCTATGAGCATTGCGACCAAAACCGGCGATGGCGGCACGACGGGATTGATGTATGGCCGGCGCGTTCCAAAAACGCATCCGCGCGTCGAAGCGTGCGGGACGGTGGATGAATTGAATTCAGCGCTCGGCTTGGCGCGCGCGACGGCGACAGAAAAATTTGTCAGCGAGAATCTATTTTGGATCCAGAAAAGCCTCGTGGACGTGATGGGCGAAGTTGGCGTGCTGACGGAAGATTTGCCGCGTTATCAAAAAGACGGTTATTCGCTCGTCACGCCGGAGATGACGGCGCAGCTTGACGCGCTGGTCAAGGAAATCGAATCGCAGAACGTGAACTTCAAAGGCTGGGCAACGCCGGGCGCGACGGCGAATTCCGCCGTGATGGACGTGGCGCGGACAATCTGCCGCCGTGCAGAACGCCGCGTGTGCGCGTTGAAAGAGGCGGGCGAATTGAAAAATGCGGAAATCATCATTTACCTCAACCGCCTGTCCGACTTGCTGTGGCTCTTCGCGCGCTGGGTGGAGACGAAAAACGGTTCGGCAGAAAAATAAAGAGCGAAGAATTTAATCATTTTTCGCTTGCGCCGCCGCGATTTCGGCTTGCACCTCAGCAAAATCTTTTTGGAAATCGGAGTTGGCCTTCATCTCGCGCACGATGGCCTGTGCCAGCACATGTCCGGCGTAAATGTCGGTCGGATAATGTCTGGCAATTTCCACGCGATGCCAGCCGATGCTCCGTGCCTTGGCGATGATGGCATCATGTTTGTCGGGAAAAAGGTCGACGAGCACGAGCGCGAGCACCATGGATTCGGTTGAGTGCCCGCTCGGATAACTGAAACTCTTTTCCAGTTTGCCGTTGGCCAGACTCGGGTCAACTGAATACGGACGTGGGCGCTTGTAAAGGTTCTTGGCCTGGTCGGTCACGGTCTCTGCCTGTTTTTGCACGCGCTCGAAAAACGCCTCGGTCTTGGGAAACTTGCCGGGCTGGAAAAACTCTCCGATGACAGGCGTGAAATTGAAAATGGAAAATTTCTTTTCCGAGTTGGCCGCAGCCATATCGTCCCGGGTGCTGGCGTGATAAACGGCGGCCACTTCGCCTAGGTCGGCGGCCTGTTCCGGCGAGCCGGGCAACGGCGGTGGCGCGAGCAGGGCAATGGCGTCGGGTTTTCCGTCGGGCAGATAGCTGTGGGTCTGCGCGTGCAGCGGCGCGACAGCGACGGCCAGCGAAAATAAAATTGGCGCGAGGTGGCGTTGAAACGGGGAACGGATGCTTTTCATTTTTTGGAGTGTCATTGTAAGCGATGGAACGATGCCGTCCATGTGTCCCAAACCGATGGCGAATAGGTTACAATTCCGTGACGTTGGGAATTTTTTTGCATGGAAACAAAAACAGCCGGAACGAACTTCTCACTCCGGCTGTTTCGTGAGAGACCAATCGTGGCCGTCCGCAAGGACTTACATCGCCATGTGGGAACGACAAGCAGCTTCTGGCAGGCCGGGCAATTGATCTGTGTGCCTTCATAACCGACGGGCATCAGGATGTGCTGGTCGCAATGCGGGCAGGAGAATTTGAATTCACTCATGTTACTTTCATTTCACCGCACCAGTTCCATGTCATCGGTTGTCATTCACCCTATTCATGTAAGCCCAAAGGCAAAAGGGGACAAAGATTTTTCAATTTTTATCGGATGACCTCCGCCAACGCCTCGCGCACAAGTAAATTGCTAAAAGAGCGAATCGGTGTCGGGTTGACGCGGTGACATAGGATCTGCTCAAAGTGTTGTCGCCATTTTTTCGAACGCCGAAGGCCGACTACGCCGCTTCCATGAGGCAATGAGAGAATCTGCATTAATTTCGGGAGGTTTCATTGAATCAAGCTCAAGATCGTAAGTAGTAAACTTGTGAATAGTCTCGAAATCGCGACGAGCTTCGCCGACATTTCTATTTTTTCGCCCTAATTCGCGTCGTTCAAGCTCTGCAAGCGGGCAGTGTATGCCCACAAAATAAATATCGAATGAACTGAGTAGACTTAAAAGGCACGCCATCCACTCTGGCGTTTCAACTATGTGTTCGACGATGAGATTATTTCCTGCTGCAGCGATTGCAGGCAATGCATTATGGAACCCGTTAAAGACTGCCGCGCGCATCATTTTCCATTCGAAATCGCCTGACAGGATGCGTTTCATCGGTAAGATCGGCGAGATGCCGTCCTCGCGGAGATGATCAAACGATAAGTGCCAGAACGGCTCGTCTATTTTGTTCTGGACAGCCCTTGCAAGAGCGGTTTTTCCCGAGCTCGATGCTCCGTTTATCAAAATAATCTTTCCGGGTGACATGTGAAGAGGCCAAACGTATAAAGCTGAGCCACACCGCCAAAACTTTCAACCGAGAAGGTGAAACTGGAACAGCAATGACGGATAATTTGATTCGCCTTCATGCTTCAACTTTTCGGGTCAATCTGCGGTTTCAGATTCTCGACATTCTTCTTCAATTCCTCGACCTCCTTTTTCAATTTCGACACTTGACTAATCGCGGCCAACCCATAAACGATCCCCGCCATCCCGAATACAAAACCGACTGTGCCTAATCCATTTTGATTTGGAGCGACGACTTTTTCCGGCTGCGTTTGCTCCGGCGATGATTCAACCACCGACGCGCGAGCAGAAGTAACTTTTTGCCCATGATGCAGACCAATGACAGCGATAGTCGCCACGACACTGGCAATCACCAATGTGATAATGAGTGGTTTCATATTTTATTTCTGATGATGATTGTTGCGGAAATGATTTCGCTTTGGACTAATGACAACAAGAACTACTGCGGTTTTCATTTTTGTCCACGCTATATTTGCGCCTCCTGGCAAGGATTCCAATAGTTCTAATGGTGAATGCGGTATAAACCAACACCACTGCAAGGTTGAAAACAAGAACTTCAGTCGGCGATGCCACGGTGGTGGAATCATGCCGGCCATCATTCGCCAGGCATTGATAAAGGTCAAAAACGGCCAGCGTTATCAATCCGATCACTATCGGAAATATAATCGGAAACACAACCAAGCCGCGTGGCTGCGGGCCTTCCCCACGGATTGGTATAAAACGCGGACGCTTTCGCCAGATCAAAAATCTTGTATATATACCCACAACAAAACCGGCCGCCATTATTACGACCGCAAATATTAAAGCCCTTTCTACAACAGGGAATTTCAAACGCAATTTCCATGCCTGGTAGAGATTGTGGCCATAGATCTGGAACCAGATCGTGTACATCAAGATCGGTCCGAATATCCAAAATCTTAGTGCTTTCAGCATATTTTTTACATTAACAGCATCGACGGTGGGATCAGTAACCTTTCTTGGCATGGTCCATTCGGCTTCCACATAGGTATTATCCTCAATTTGTATCTGTCGCCGACGAAGACCTTGTTCGCGAGCCAATATCATCCCACCAATACAGAAGAAATAAAAAAAGAATGCGGCCAGGAAAAAATCAAAGTGTAGTGGCGTCTGGAAAAAACCGCACCTTGTGGCAACGACATACACCGCCACCCAAAGCAGATAGGCAGCCGTCCGTATCCTGAACATCCGAACCATAAATTGCCGTTCGCGTGGAGACTTGGAGTCGTCGGCGTGTGCCTTGAGAGAAACGTAAGCGCTGCCAATTACCGCAAACAATCCGCCGATTGATCCTGCTCCGAAAGTCGCGGCACTTTTTATCGTTGCTGCTTTTACGAGGGTCAAAGTTGAGATGGAAGCCGTCGCGCCCTTGGCCAGCGCAATGGCAGCCACCGTTTTTGCCAGATCAACCGGCGCGGCTTGGACGGAATTGGCGGAAATCGCTCCGGCAAGAGTTGCCGTCGTTGAAGTCACGCCGCGTTTCGTGAAAATTTTCCGCAGCTTTTCCAGCGCACGATTCACGCGCTTCTTGGCCGCATCTTCGTTCGTACCCAACGCCGCGCCAACTTCACTCATGCTTTTGCCTTCAAAAAACCGGAGCACAATGGCATTGTGATCTGTTTCCCCAAGTTCAGCCAAAGCCGTGTCCAGCAGCGGGGCGATTTGCAGCCACGCGTCGTTTTCGGATTCATTCAAAGTGGATTGCATAAATGCCTCTTGTTCCCGGTGTTGCCGCCGCCGTTGAATTTTTATAGCATCAGCGGAAGCATATCGGGCGGTGCGGCAAAGCCAGCCGGACAGCACGGTGTGGCGTGGCAAATTATCCGCCTTTCGCGCCAGAATGATGAAGACGGCCTGCGTGACTTCCTCTGCCAGATGCGGTTCGCGCACCGAGCGCAACGCGACGGAATAAACGAGATTGATGTGCCGCGATACCAGCGAGGCGAACGCTTCCTCGGAATGGTTTTGGGCATATTCCCGCAGCAACGCCATGTCGTCGGTCATCATCTTACCCATATATGGACGCACTCGCGAAAAGGGGACAGATTATTTTACAACGATGCGCTGCTTCGTTTCGATGGAGCTGATCATTTATCGCGACAGCCGTGTCAATTCTGCTCGCGTGTTCAGCGTATTGATGCCGGACAAGGATTGACCGGCATCTATAATCTGGCGGCTGAATCAGCATGGTTCAACCGCCTTTTGCCATTCCCCTGCCGTCCAAGAGGCACTAGCTGCCGCTCGCTTTCAGCGTTGCAGGCCACCACGCAACTTGTGCCACTTGTCCTAGCCCATGTGAGTCTGACCTTTGACCGTCCGTGTTCCGCCGTGCGCCTTTAGGCTTGCCCCATCCCCGCTAGGCCACGGCTCCCGGCCATTCACCGCCAGCCAAAAGTCAGAGCAGACCGGATTTGAGCCTTTGGGCTTCCATTGGAATCAACGCCGTTGCGTCTGGCAGCATCCGTGCGGAGCGTGTGCGCCTTACGCCGCGCACCCCGCCGACCCGCGCACCAAATACGGCAGCTACTTTGTCGCCGACGTGAAGCCCATTTGAACAGAGAACCCGCATGAATTGCCGCCCGTCGCGGCGGCGGAGAGCGACAGATGCACCGTCCATTATTTGATCGCGCGTTTCGCGCATCGTTGATTCACACCCTAAAAGCCGTCTGAAAATAAAATTCACTGTCAGTGAAAATGCCAGCGCAAGGGCTGGAAAGTAGTGAAAAATTCTGGCGAGTAACGATGAATTTACCTTGATTTTACAAGGGTTTTTTGCTATCTTATTGGCGTTCTGAATCGTGTTTACAAACTGTGTCCATCTGTGGTTAAAAATTCAAAGCCGTGTTCACACCCGCGACGAGCGTGTTAACGCGCGTTGCCAGCGGAAAATCCGACGGCGCTTCGAGCGTGTAGCCTTGCCGCGCTTTGTGGCTGATGAGATACAGCGCTTCCGGCCAGTCGGGGCGTTCCTGTGGCGAAATGTTCGGTCGCACGATTCCGCCTTTTGCTGCGCGCCCTTCAATGTTTTCGGACAAATCAATCGGACACACTTTCTGGATTGCTTCGATCATTTTCTCCGCGAGTGACGCTTTTGAATCGGGATTTTGCTCGTAGAGATAAAAGCCGTGCGATTCCCAGTCTTCGTGCAGGCAGAGATACAAATCAAATTGTGGCTGTCGTTCCAGCCATACGATATGCGCGCGGGCTTCGGCGGATTTCGGATTGCGATAATCGCGGTTCAAATCAATGCCTTTAAGATTTGTGCGCGAATTCAATGTGAAACCAACCGGATTCAGGCACGGCAGCAGGAAAATTTCCGCGTTCTCCGGCCAATTATTTCCCCGCAACAATTTCAACGCGGTCAGCGGTCCGGCGGGTTCATCGCCGTGAATGCCGGCGGAGATGTAAATCCGCCTTCGCTTCGCCTGGTCGCGGCAAGTGCGGTGCAGCGCGAACAATTTGAATTCTCCTGCATCGTGAAAAATTTCCGAGGACCAATCATGCTGTTGCGCCGCCGTTTCGACATCGCGCAGCACGGCGCGGATGTGAATCCTTTCGCCGTGGTAGCCGCCGTAATTTTTGCCGAGTTTTTGCACGCGGAGAATTTCACGCAAAGACGCAAAAATGCAAAGAAGTTTTATCCTCTACCGATTTGCCATTTCCAAAACTTCGGCGGGTCGCAGCGAGCTTTCCCACGCGATCATCGCGCGTTTGCGGATTTGTCCCCAGTGATAATCTCCAAACACGCCCGTCTCGCGAATTACGCGATGGCACGGGATGAGATAAGCCAGCGGATTTTGCCCGATGGCTGCTCCCACGGCGCGCGCGGCGGTGGGTTTGTCAATCGTGCTGGCCAAACGTCCGTAGCTCGTGAGTGTGCCGGGCTGGACTTGCAGCAACGCCCGCCAGACGCGCAATTGAAACGGCGTCCCGCGAACGAACGCGCGCAACGCCGGTTGCGAATGTGAATCGTCGGGTCGCGCGAAAATTCTGACGGCGCGCCGGACGGCGGCGGAATCGTCGCGTTTGAATTTTGCCTGCGGCCAGTCTTTTTGAAGTTCGGCCAGCGCCGGTTTCTCATTTTTTACGAACGAGAGATGGCAGATGCCGCGCGGACTTCGGCGATCAGGCATTTTCCAAACGGACTGTCCGCGAAGCCGGACGAAATCATCCAGCCTGCACCGCCGGATTTCAGTTCGCCGGGTGACGCGGCTTCCAGATTCACGCATAGGTCGTGCAATCGTCCCGGCCCGGAAAGACCGGATTCCAACGCGATATCCAGAATGCTTTCGCCGTCGCGGAGCAATTCCTTCGCGTGCGCGAGCGTGAGGCATTGGAGAAAATCCTTCGGCGTGACGCCCGCCCACGTCGCGAACAGGCGATGAAAATGGAACTGGCTCAAGCCCGCGCGCCCGGCCAGCGTCGTCAAATCCGGCTGTTCGACGTGGCGCTCATCCAGAAAACGGATGACCTGGGCGATGCGTTCGTAATCATTCATAACTTCACTTTGCCACGAGCCGATGACCGCTCCCACCCGATTCTTGCGGGAAACTTTTGACACGAATTGCGCGAATTAGCGCAAATTATTTTTAATCACGGATGAACACCGATTGTTACCACGAACCACGCGAAATATGCGAACGAAATTCCAAATCATTTTCGCGTATTCAGTGTATTTCGCAGTTGAGAATTTTGGTCTTTTTCAAAAAGCCCGCAGGGCTGGCATCTTTATAGTTGGAAAATTAAAAATGGCCAGAGCTCCGTACTGTCGCGCCGTAGCCAGCAGGCGAAGGCGGAAGGAGCGAAATCTTCTGGTAAAGGACGGAAGATGCCGCTCTGATGAGGCTGGGGAATTTTTGGTTTGGGTTTCTACAAAGATGTCGCGCCTACGGCGTTGGGGAACATGGCTATTGAAGTGAAAGTTTCAACTGCTATTTTTGAACATGGACGAGGTGGAGATGAGCATTTTAGTATTCAAAAATGAAACTGCATTACAATTTGACGATTGCATTTTGGCTTATGCTTACTGTCAGTGCGATTGGCTCTGAAACAGACTTGCCGATTATTTAGGATCAGTCTCTTTTGCCATATGCGTTTCTTTCCGAGCTGGCGGCGGCGGCAGATCAGTCAACCAATCCAATACCACAATTAGAGACACTTTATAAAAAATTGAACGAGCCGGCGGAACAGGCCGAGACGGAATTGACGATAGCGCGCATTTACAGTCAACGAACTGGTTTCGTGAACTATGCCAGGGCGCTGGAATGGTATAACAAGGCGTTGGTGCGTCTCGGCCTACCGCTGACAGCACTGGCAAAACAGTTTATTTTGCGTGGCAACTGCCATGAAACTCTCAAACAGCCCGAAGATGCCCTAACCGACTATGCTCGTGGTTTGCTCGTGTGTCTGCAATTCAATCTGCCCAAACAATGGCCGTCGCTGGACGACAAGGGCAAACTTCCGCTTCCGTCGTTAAATGATGGCTTCGACTTCAACGGCCAGCCGTCTTCCGCCAAAGTGCAGGCGAACCGTCAAATATATTCTGATTACATGCGCGAAGACGCGATGAACCGGCAGGAGCAGAATCTTTCCATGCTGAAATATTATTATGTGGATGCGATCAAGAGGGTGCTTGAGCAGGAAAAATGGACGGAACAAAATCTCCGTGAAATTGCCGAAAAACTTACCAACCGTAAAGACCGCCTTGACGAACTACTGCGGCTAGCGCGTGAGCCAAATCCACGTCCTTGGCCTTGAACGTCATTTCGCCATCACCACTTCCGTTTCGCAATTTTCTTTTCCGCAGCCGCAGCCGGTTTCTTCCTGATCGCTGAAACCGTGGTTGTCCCAGTTCGGATCGAGGCCGAGGTCTTTGAGCATCTGGAGATCTTTTTCGACGGGCTGGTTCAGCGTGGTGAGATAATTGCCGACCATCAGCGCGCTCGCGCCGGCCATGAAAATCATGCTTTGCGCGTCGCGCAGGTTCACGGTGCGTCCGCCGGCAATCATGATTTCCTGATGCGGCAAAATAAAACGGAAGCACGCGATGGTTTTTAGAATTTCCATCACGGGCAGGGGAGCGAGTTTTTCAAACGGTGTGCCGGGAATCGGATTGAGGATGTTGACGGGCACGACGTTCGCGCCGATGGCGTTCAATTCAAACGCGAGGTCGCAACGGTCTTCGCGCGTCTCGCCCATGCCGATGATGCCGCCGGAGCAAATCTTGATGCCGGCCTTTTTCAAGTAGCTGATGGTTTCGAGCCGGTCGTCGAACGTATGCGTGGTGCAGGTCTGCGGAAAAAAACGGCGCGAGCTTTCGAGGTTGTGACCGTAACATTCGAGTCCGGCTTCCTTCAGGCGGTCGGCAACGGCCTGTTTTTTGATGATGCCGAGCGAGGCGTCGGGGCGCGTCTTGCCGCCAGCCTTCAATTCGCGGATGCGGTCGCAGACTTCATCGAGCATCGGGCCTTCATTGAGACCTTTCCACGCGGCGACGAGGCCGACGGCCGTGACGGAATTTTTATTCGCTTCATCGGCAGCTTCGAGCACGGGTTCAGGATCAACGAATCCATATTTCGGCGAACCTGTCTGATAAAATGAAGATTGTGCGCAGAAACTGCAATTTTCCGAGCACGCGCCGGCCTTGGCATTGACGATGGAGCAAAGATGAATCTTGTTGCCCTTGAACTGTTCGCGGATACGATTCGCCCACGACAACAAATCCAAAATGTCGGCGGACGATTCCAGATTGAAAAGCCACAGCGCTTCGTCACGGGAGATTTGGCCACCGCCCAAGACACGCTCGCCGAAGATGGAAAGTTTCCGGCGATTACTTGCGTCAACTGGTTTAGCCGTCATGGTTGACAGCATAGTCCGCAGATAAAATTCCGCAAGTGCGGTTTGAATTGATCATGCCAGTTGCGGAACTGGCGCGGTTTTAATCAATCACTTTGCCAAGAATATTTTGGCGCGGGACGGTGCCAAAGGTGCGGCTGTCAGTGCTGTTATTGCGGTTGTCGCCCATGACGAAAAACTCGTCTTTACCGATGACGAAAAATTCGTTCTCGTTTTTTTCATAGGCGTAGGTTGGCGTCTTGTCCGGCAGATAGGGTTCGGCCAGCAGCCTGCTGTCCACATAGACCTTGCCTTGGTTGAGATAAACCGATTGTCCCGGCAGGGCGATGATGCGTTTAACCAGCAGCGTGTCATCCTGCGGGTCTTTAAGGGCGACGATGTCGCTCCAATGAGGTTCGCCCCTGATGTAAGCGAGCCGGTTTAACCAATAAAATCCTGAATTCTCCAGCGTGGGAAACATGCTCTGGCCGTCCACTCGAACCGATTGGAAGACAAAATGAGTTATTATCCAGTAACTCACCATCCCCAAGGCGGCCAAAACCACGACAATCCAACATTGTCTGAAAAACCACGATGACCACGAAAGCAACAATTGGGAGCTTTTAACCAGACTGCTTATGGGCTGGGAACCCAATTTAAAATCTGCCGGATGCGCCATAGGTTTTCAAATATTGCCGCCTTTGCCTTTGTGCTTAATGCATTCTCAACTGTCTATATTTAAGACAGGTCTGTCATTTTCGCAAAGGAAAATTCAATATATTTTAAATGACGCAAGGTATTTTATTTTAATCGTTTAATTGGTTCCGCTTTTGACGCGAGGATTAAGTCGTGTCTATAATTATTACATCAACAGCCATTATTGGGCAGAGCTGGCGTTGCTGGCCGCGAGTTTTCCAATTTTTAATGGAATTACAATGATTACTGCGGTGGCGGAGCAACCTTGGACGGAATCGCCATGTTCAGGTAAGCGGCGAGCGAAGCGATCTGCATGTCATTGAGTGGGCCGCCCTCGGCGGTTGAAAACGCCGGCATGAGCGAGCCGGGTTTGCCGTGCGCAACCCAGATGCGCCAGAAATCTTCATTGGTCGGCGTTTTGAGCGCGTGCAAATCAGGAACCATTGTGGCGCGGTGTTCGGCTTCGTGACAAACGCCGCACACGGCATCGTAAAGTGCCTTGCCATATTTGCCTTCAGCGGGTTTGGCGTGGCATGTTGCGCAATCATTTCTGAAAACCGCCTGCCGGTCCACTTTGGCCGCCGCGAGCCCACGCGCACGGTCGGCATCGGTCATCGTGTTGGGAATCGCGGCTGGCAAAATATTAATCCGCAACGTGAGCGTTTTGTTTCCCTTGTCCGTGGTGACTTTGACGGTTTTGAACAACGTGCCGGTTTTGCCGGCGAGATTCACGGTGATTTTAATCTGGCCGTTCGTGCCGGGGGCGAGGATCCACGGCAGCGGCGGCAACTGTGCGGTGGTACAGCCGCAGGACGGATGAACGTTCACGATGGCAACATTGTTAGGCGAGATATTCGTGAGGTTGAAGGTGAAATGCGCCTGGGCTTGGGCGGCGGCGGCATCCGTGGCTTTCATCAATTCATCCCATGCCAGCACACCGTCGGGCAACGGGTCGTTTGCGTGCGACATATCAGGAACGTAAACCGGCGGCGTGGTGGCGACTGGTGGCGGCGGCGCATTGGTCGCCAGTTGAACCGGGCGAAGTATCGGCGCGCTGATCGTCGTTTGCGCGCCCGTCTTGGGTTCTTCTGATTTGGTTGCACAGCCGAATCCCAGAAAAAGGACGGCAACAATGAACATCGGAACAGCAATCCAATAACGAATGGCATTCATAAATAACTGTATGAGCATAATTGGCGGGCGGATGCTTGGCCAGAGATAAACTATGACCGGTTCAACGCGCTCAACACCGCGCGCACGGACGCGAGTTCAATGTTTGTGTCCACACCCGCGCCCCAGCGGGCCTTGCCGTCGGCAGTCTTGATTTGAATATACGCAATTGCCGCCGCCTCTTCGCCGGAACTCAAGGCGTGTTCGCTGTAATTTATGATTTCAAAACGCGGAACACCAAGTGTTGAAAAACCGTGAACGAGTGCCGCCAACGGGCCATTGCCTTCGCCGGAAAATTCCACCAGCCTGCAATCGCGCAACAATTTCGCGCGGCATTTAACGACGCCGTTTTTACTTTCCGTTTCAAATGATTTGAGTTGCCACGGCGAATTGCGCTCGACGTATTGGCGCCAGAACATCGCCTTGAGTTCCGCGCCGTTGACTTCGCGTCCGAGCTTGTCCACTTCGTCATTGGCAATCGGGCCGAACTCGCGCTGCATGTCTTTCGGCAATTCAATGCCAAATTCACTTTCGAGCAGATACGCGACGCCGCCTTTGCCGGACTGCGAATTGACGCGGATGACTTCGCGGTATTCGCGGCCAATGTCAGTTGGATCAATCGTGAGATACGGCACGTCCCAATGTTCGCGTTTTTTGTTTTCCCATTCGGCGAGACCTTTTTTGATCGCGTCTTGATGCGAACCGCTGAACGCGGTGAAAACCAATTCGCCCGCGTAAGGTTGTCGCGGCGGAACGGTCATGCCCGTGCAATGCTCGTAAACTTTGATGAGCGAATTGAGGTTTGAAAAATCCAATTTCGGATCAATGCCGTGCATGTAAAGATTCAATGCAACGGTGACGATGTCCAAATTTCCCGTGCGCTCGCCGTTACCGAACAAAGTTCCTTCAACACGATCCGCACCGGCGAGCAACCCCAGTTCCGTCGCGGCCACGCCGGTGCAACGGTCGTTATGCGTGTGCAAGCTGATGATAAGCGAATCACGATTCTTGATGTTCCGGCACATCCATTCGATTTGGTCGGCATAAACATTCGGCATGGCGACCTCGACCGTGTCCGGCAGATTCAAAATCATTTTATGTTGCGGTGTCGGCTGCCAGACATCCATGACGGCTTCGGAAATTTCCCTGGCGAATTCCACCTCCGTCATGCTGAAACTTTCCGGCGAATACTGAAGCATGACTTCCGTGCCTTTGAGTTTTGGCAAACGGTCTTTGATCCATTGCGCGCCGCGCACGGCGACTTCGACAATTTCCTTTTTCGATTTTCCAAAAACGACGCGGCGTTGCGCGGGCGAAGTGGAATTATAGAGATGAATGATCGCGCGTTTCGCGCCGACGAGCGACTCGACGGTGCGTTCGATCAAATCTTCGCGCGCCTGCACGAGCACTTGCAACCACACGTCGTCCGGCGCGCGTTTTTCTTCGATGAGCCGGCGGTTGAACGTGAACTCCGTGTTCGACGCGGACGGAAAGCCGACCTCGATTTCCTTGAAACCGGTTTTCACGAGCGTCTGGAACAATTCCAATTTTTGCGAGACGTTCATCGGCACGGCGAGCGCCTGGTTGCCGTCGCGCAAATCCACGCTGCACCAGCGCGGCGCGTGCGTGAGGACGCGGCCCGGCCACTGGCGGTCGGGCAACGTCACCGGCGGGAATGGACGATATTTTTTAGACGGATCTTTGTGCATGGTCGTTTGGCTTTCTAATTATTGCCGTCCGGCGATGAAGTTAAAACAAAAAACCCACCGCCGTCCGGCAGTGGGTTGATAAATTTCGTGAACGAATCAAAACCCGACTGCCGCGCTGGTCAGCAGCGCGTTCGTAAGCAGCAGGTTCAAGTTTTGATTCACGCGAATAAATTAACTAATTTATTTCATTGGTCAAATGCAAAAATGTTTTTAACTTTCCATTAAATGAAACGTGACTTACGAAAATGCTCCATGAACATTCGCATATTCGTTTTGGCTGTGACGTTGGCTTTGATCTTGGGGTGCTCCAGCAAACATGATAAAGCTGAAGCTTTAGTCAAACAAGGGATTGAAAATGCTGAAAAAGGCGAATTTGATAATGCTAGCTACGGCCAATAAAGAATTACGTGATTATTTTAGAACGCGCAAGGGTGAGACAGATGATTGGCCTGTTCAGGTTGGTCATTTTCTTCTCGATGAAATATCGCAAGATGCTTTTCTAAATGCAGCAGATTCAACCGATGCCAAAAAATCAAGCGGGCAGCATTGCGAGGCTTATTTCTATATTGCGATTAAATTTCTACGCGCGGGCAACGTGGCTTCCGCAAAATTATTTTTCCAACAATGCATAGATACGAACGTAAAAACTTTTTACGAATATCGAATGGCGCGCATTAAATTAAAACAATTGGAAGATAAAAATTTCACGCAATAAACGCTGCATGAACCGCCTTCATCGCCGCTTCGCCTTTCGCAAGATCAATAACGACGGAAATCTTGATTTCACTCGTCGAAATCATGTCAATGTTCACGCCTTCCTTCGCCAGCGTTTCAAACAATTTTCCGGCCACGCCCGTGTGCGATTTCATGCCGACACCGACGATGGACAGCTTGCCGATTTTTTCGGCGGTGATCACGTCGCGCAGGCCGATTTCTTTTTTCAGGCCGCCAATGACTTTTTGCGCCTTGAGCAAATCCGCCTTCTCGACGGTGAACGAAATGTCCGTCTGCGGCGTGCCCGTACCGTGGCTGATGTTCTGGACGATCATGTCCACGTTCACCGTCGCATCGCCGAGCGCCATGAAAATTTTTGCGGCCACGCCGGGTTTGTCGGGCACGCCGACGAGCGTGACCTTGGCCTGATTTTTGTCGAGTGCGACGCCGCGCACGACGACACCTTCCATGCTTTTGGTTTCTTCTTTCACAATCGTTCCTGGGTTTTCGTTTAGGCTGGAGCGGACTTCAAACACGACGCCAAAATTTTTGGCAAATTCAACCGAGCGGCTCTGCATCACCTTTGCGCCGAGGCTCGCGAGTTCCAACATTTCATCGTAGGAAATTTCCGCAAGTTTGTTTGCGTCCGGCACGAGGCGCGGGTCGGCGGTATAAACGCCGTCAACGTCCGTGTAAATCTGGCAAAGGTCGGCCTTGAGCGCGGCGGCGAGCGCGATGGCCGTCAAATCCGAACCGCCCCGGCCGAGTGTCGTGATCTGGCCGTCCTGCGTTTCGCCTTGAAAACCAGCGACGATGACAACATTGCCCGCGTCGAGCAATTCATGGACTGTTTTTGGCGTGATGTTGTGAATTTTCGCTTTCGTGTGAACCACGTCGGTGACGATGCCCGCCTGCGCGCCGGTGAGCGACACGGCGGGAATGTTCAGCGCGTGCAGCGCGATGGCCGTGAGCGCGATGGTCTGCTGCTCGCCTGTCGCCAGCAACATGTCCATCTCACGTTCGCTCGGCAGCGGCGCGATGTTCTTAACGAGCTTGATGAGGCCGTCCGTCACGCCGCTCATCGCGGAAACGACAACGACAAGCTTGTCGCCCTGCACGTGATATTTCGCCACGCGTGCCGCGACATTCTTGATGCGGTCGGTGTTGCCCACCGAAGTGCCACCAAATTTTTGAACAATCAGAGCCATGTTATGAATTGTCGGAACGGGCAGAATGCCAGAAATACGCCGACAATCAAGCGGTCGTGTGCTGCTGGATCAAATACTCCCGGAACTTCTCGTAATCCGCGCCCATGCGGTCGAAATCTTCCGATAATTTTATGGCAGCGGTCATCGCGGGCGGCACGTCGGGCGCAAAGCCAATCGTCTTCTCAATTTCTTCAGGGAACTTAGCCGGATTCGCAGTTTCGAGAATCACGGCGGCCAGTCCGTTGAGCGGTTCGCTGGCCAGCCAGTCTTGAAAGCCGCGCCACGCGACTGCGCCGTGCGCCTCGAGCAGCAATTCGTATTTGTTCCAAACTTCACGGATCGTCTCGCGCGTGCGCTGGTCGGAGATCGAACTGGAAAACAGATCGCGGCGCATCACGACGAGGTCGGGTTGCTGATAAATTTTGCCGGTCTCGTCCATGTGCCCGCCATAAACGGCCACGAGCCGCGCGAGATTGCTCGGATGCCCGACGTTCATTGCGTTCGAGACGGAGTTGCGCGACGGCGAAATTTTTTGATAGACGCCGCTGGCGAGGAATTTAGGGAAAGCATCGTTATCATTGACCGACGCAATGATTTTTTTTACTGGCAACCCCATTTGCCGCGCGACGACCGCGCCCATCATGTCGCCGAAATTTCCGCTCGGCACGGAGAAGACGATTGGCTCGCCGGGTTTCGCCAGTCGTGACGCGGCGTAAAAATAATATACGCTCTGCGGCAGCAGCCGTCCGATGTTGATGGAATTTGCTGACGAAAGTGGAACATGTTTCAACGCCGGATCGCTGAATGCGCGCTTCACCATCGCCTGGCAGTCGTCGAACTTTCCGTCAATCGCCACGGTACGCACGTTGCCGGAGAGCGTCGTCATCAGCTTGCGCTGGCTCAAGCTGACTTCGTCAATCGGAAACAGCACGATGACGCGGATGCCGGGAATATTGTGAAACGCGTGCGCAACGGCCGCGCCGGTGTCGCCACTCGTGGCCGTGAGAATCGTGAGTTGCTTCCCGTCCTCATGTAAAAATCTTCCCAGAAGCCGGGCCATCATGCGCGCGGCAAAATCCTTGAACGATGCCGTCGGACCTTGATCCAGCCGCATCACGCAAACACGGTCATATACTTTTTCAAGTGGAATGTCGAAGTTGTAGGCGTCGCGGCAAATCGCGGCGAGCGCATCGGATGGGATGATGCCGTCGGTGTATTTGGACAGCACACGAAACGCGATTTCGTGATACGGCAGCCGGGCGAACGCGGCGATTTTATCCGGCGCGAGCGTCGGAAATTTTTCGGGAAAATAAAGCCCGCGATCCGGTGCCTGTCCGCGCAGAAACGCCTCGCGCAGGTTGACTGCAGGCGATTGTCCGTTAGTGCTGCGAAAAAGAAGCTGGCCCATAACTACTCAAAACTTTCCACGCGCAGCATCACGGGTTCGCCTTTGACGGCGGGCAGTCTGGCGATTTTGGCGAGCGCCTTGAGCGCCGCGCCGTTGGTCGCATAGTGCAGCATGAAAATCAGCGGCACGCTCTCACCTTCGTGACCTTCGGGCTGGATGACGGACGAGATGCCAATGTTTGATCCGCCGAAAATCGTCGCGATTTTTGCCAGCACGCCGGGCTTGTCCACGACATTGAGCCGGACGAAATACTGCGAGACGACTTCTTCAATCGGCGCGACGGCACCGGAACATTCGTGCGGCACGAATGGCGGCAGACGATGCCTCGTTCCAAATTTCAAATCAAGCGTGGCGTCGGCCAGGTCGCTCAACACGGCGCTGGCGGTCGCATCTTTGCCCGCGCCGCGCCCGTAAAACAGCGAGTCACCGACGATGTCTCCGCGAACAAACACGGCGTTAAAAACGCCGTTCACGCTCGCAAGAACGTGCGAATTGGGCACGAGCGTTGGATAAACCGAAACCTGCACGCGGCAACCGCGCTCCAGTTTTTTGACCATGCCGAGCAGCTTGATGGTGTAGCCGAGTTCGCCCGCAAACTTGATGTCCAGTGCGCTGACGTTGCGGATGCCTTCGACGTGGATTTTTTTCGGGTTAACCCAAAAGCCGTGCGCGAGCGACGCGAGAATTCCAATCTTGTGCGCAGCATCGTGGCCGTCGATGTCCAAGTCCGGCGGTGTTTCGACATAACCGAGTTTTTGCGCGTCGGCGAGAACTTCCGCGAAGTCCGCGTCTTCAAGTTTCATCCGCGTCAAAATGTAATTGCAGGTGCCGTTGACGATGCCGTAAAGCGCGTTGATGCGGTTGCCGACAAAACCTTCGCGCAGCGATTTGATGATCGGAATGCCGCCGCACACGCTGGCTTCGTAATAAAGATTCGTTCCGTATTTTTTTGCCGCTGCAAAAAGTTCTTCGCCGTGCGCGGAAAGCAACGCCTTGTTCGCCGTGACGACCGGCTTGCCGGCTTTCAATGCGGACAAAACAATTTCTCGCGCGACCGTAGTGCCGCCGACGAGTTCGGCGATGACGTGGATGTCCGGGTCGTCGACGACTTCGCGCCAATTTTCGGTGAGAAGTGAACTCGGAATTTTTGCGACGCGATTTTTCTTGAGCGAACGGACGACAACTTTGCGGACGTTGACCTTCACGCCAATGCGCGACGACAATAAATCTCCATTCCGCTGGAGTGCGTCAAACACGCCGCCGCCAACAGTTCCGCCACCGATGATGCCGAGGTTCACTTGCTGCATGAGGCGCAAAGCTTGCCGTGAAAATAGCGTCGGGACAATTCAATTTTGAAGTCAAACTGCTTTTACCAGCAGTTGTTTCCACTGCCGTTCCCAGTTGATGAACAGAAGCACGACGATTCCAAAATGTCCGGCGACGATGCCGAGCAAATAATTTAGATTATCGTCGTTCGGGTTTGCGAGCGCGACGACGCCGGGCGAGAGCAGCGATAATTTTCCAATTGCCGCGTTGGTGAAAACCCCGGCAAGGATGAACGGCAGCACGCACAAAATGAAAAGCCAGAGTGCGACGAAGCCGAGCGCGCGGCGTCTGTGGCGCAAACGGCAAAATTCCAGCAGCAGCGAGAAAATCAGGAAGAACGACAGCAGATTTCCAACGGCGATGATATAAATTTCCCACGAGCCGCCGAACGAAAAGGCGCATTGCGAAAATAAAATGACGGCGACGATGGCGGCCAGCGCGACCGCGAGCGACACGGCGCTGCCAGCGAAAATCGCCCCGAGATTTTTGACGCCGAGGCGCAGGGCTGTCACGCGGACGGTTTCCGGTTGCGGGCTTGCCGCGGCGAGAATGATTATCGCCAATAAAATTGTGCCACAGTGAACGACGGAAAGCAAAGGCTCGCTCTCGTAAAATTTTGGACGTCCGGTCCACGGCTGTATTTCTGGAAATTGTCCGTGCCAGATTCCCCAAATCAAACCGTGTTGCGCGACCAGCAAGATTCCGAAAATCGCGACAGCCTCCCAGCGCAGCATCACCGGCTGAAACGGATTCGCCGTTTTGCGGATGGCCGCGCGCCAGAGAAAAATTCCGACGAGCAATTGCAGGCCGAGGCTCAAGAGGATCGGATTAATCGGCAGCCCGAAAATTTGCGGCAGTCCGCCCCAGTTGCGGATAGAATAGTCATTGCCGGAATTGTCGCTGTCCATGAACGAATTTGCGATTCCGTAGACCGGCAGTAGAAAATTCGTCAATACGAATTTCGGCATGGCGAAAGAAAATGACTGGAACAAGAAGAATAGCACGAGCAATATGACACCGCCTTGTGGCCGCTGAAAAATCATCCCGATAAGAACGGCGATCAATCCAAAAAACAGCGCAGTGCTGAAAATCAAAATCTGTGTGCCGAGCCAAAGTGTGATGGACAATTTGGCGAGCAGCACGATGACGAGTCCGGTTCCCGCGAGAATCGCGGCCATGTAAAATTCGCGCAAGGGCGAGCCGAGCCAGTAGCCCGTGACGAGCTGGCAGGGTTTAAGCGGTGTCAAGCGGTTGCTGTCCCAAAGTCCGGCTTTGCGTTCGTTGGCAAGCGAGTTGGAAATCCGGCTGAATCCGCCAATGACGAGCACGAGGATTTCCACGCCGATAGTCCAGCCGTAAAAAACTTTGCCCGCTTCCTGCAATGAATTGAAATGAAAATCGTTCGGATCGGCGCGATAGGCGATGAGTCCGGCGAGCAAACTCAAGCCGATGAGCGCGGCGATAAAAATCGGCGCAAGAACGCCCGCGCGATGCGTCAATCGCCTTTGCGTGATGAAAATTGGATTGTCGTTCAGGTTCACATCAATTCCTTCGCGCCGGATTGGAGGAAAATTTGTTCCAAATCGTCGCCGATGCCACGCCATTCGGAAACGCGGACGTCTTGCACAACGAGCGTTTTAAGCAATTCGTCGAGCGTATTTGCGTCGCCGTCGAAATCAAACGTCGCACCAAGGTTTGTGGCTTCGAGATTTTTGACGTTCGCATTTTTCAAAATTTCCATAGGCTTGCCGCCGTCCGCGCGCCATTTGACAGACATTTGCCGTCGCCCCATTTTCTGGCCGAGTTCGGCAATCGTTCCGAACATGACGAGTTTGCCGCGTTCCATGATGGCCGCCGTGTTGCAGAAACCGGAAAGCTCGGTGAGAATGTGCGACGAAATCAAAACGGCTTTTCCCGCCTCGCGCAATTGCAGCAAAATTTTTCGCAATTCAATCCGGCCAAGCGGGTCGAGTCCGCTGGCGGGTTCGTCGAGCAGCAAAACTTTCGGGTCGGGCAAAAGCGTTTTCGCGAGGACGAGCCGTTGTTTCATGCCGCGCGACAATTCTTCGCAGAGCGCGTTTGTTTTTTCCTTGAGCCAGGTAAGTTCAAGACATTCTTCAATCCGTTTCGCGCGGTTCGGAACATCGTAGGCGCGAGCGAAGTGGTCCAAAAATTCCGACGCGGTGAGTTGATCGTAAGTCGGGCAAAAATCCGGCATGAAGCCGAGCTGCCGTTTCAATTCACCCGGTTCGCTGGCAAGTTCGTGCCCGCCGACTTTGACCGAGCCGCGCGTGCATTCCTGCAAACCGGAAATCGCGCGCATGGTCGTCGTTTTGCCCGCGCCGTTTGGCCCGATGAGACCGCAAACGTCGCCCGATGAGACCGTGAGCGTTAAATCATTGACCGCGACGACTTCGGGGAAATCCACGCGCAGGTGCTCGATGGTCAGCAGCGGGTTGGACATGGCGCGACTCTAAATGCCGCTTCGGGAAACGCAAGCGCGGATTACTACTTCAAAAATCCGCCGATCAACCGGCCAATCTCCTCCAGTTCGCGCATTTCATCCGGCGTGTATTCGTGCTGGCGAATCGTGCCGATGCCGAGTGTGCCGCCAATTTTTTCGCCTTTGCGCAACGGTACGCATAATGCACCGCCCACGCCGGATTGTTTCGCGCCGGGCTTGGCCACGCCGCTGGTGTCGGTCTGCAAATTACAAATCGTCACCGGCCGGTTTTGCTTGATGACTTGTCCGGCGATGCCTTTGCCGACGGGAATGGTTTTGACGATTTCAAGCATCTGCGGCGGCAGGCCGGCTTGCACGACGAGATGAAGCAATTGTTTTTCCACATCAAGCCGGTGAATCGTGCCGGTTTCGGAATGGAAATGTCTCAGCACCCCGTGCAAAATTTGTTCGAGGACGATTTCGCGTGGCTCGCTTCTTTTCAGCAAGGAGGCAACTTGATTTTGCAATTCGTTCACGACCCGGTGGCAGTTTCACTGTTTGACAATCAATACGCTGCAATGCGCCTGGTCGCTGATGCGGTCGGCGGTGTCGCCGAGCAGCCGGCCCCACAAACCGGAATGGTCGCTGTGGCCGATGACAATCAAATCAAAGCCGTTTTCGCCGGCGAAACCAACAATCGTCTTGGCCGGATGGCCGGAACGTGATTCGCATTTGATTTCCAATTTCTGTTGCGCGGAAAATTCCCGGATTTCCTGCTGTCGCACTTTGAGATATTTCTGCGCGGCCTCGGATTCTTCCTCGAATTCGCCAGGCAAATCGGAATGACGCGGTAGTGGTTCGCGCACCCAGATTGCGGAAAGCTCCGCGCCAAATTCCTTCGCCAGCGCCGCCGCTCGTTCGAGCGCGCGCCGCGCGCTTTTTGAATCGTCATAGCCGACAAGAATTTTTTTGAACATAACGCCTCACGTTTCAGTTTTCGCCGCCAATGCGGCCTTTTTGCTGTTGATTTTGTCACTGTAAATTTTACCCCATTCCACCATTGTTTCAATTGTGGGCTGGAAAAATTTTTGCGCGATGAGCGTCGGCACGAACGCGCTCAAAATGACGACGGTGACGAGCACGGTGTATTGGTTTTGATCGATGATTTTGTTTTGCAAGCCGAACAGCGCGGAAATTGTGCCGAAGGTCAGGCCGGTTGCCATGAGCAGCGTCGTGTAATTTGCCTCGCGGTTACGCATATAAAAGATTTTTGTGATTGGCCAGACACCGATGTATTTCGTCACCATTTTCAAAGCCAGCAGCAACGCGATGATTCCGATGGCCGCCCACATCGCGGGCAGCGAAACGTAAAGTCCGGCCTTGATGAAATAAAACGGCGTGAAAATCGTGAACGCGATGCTGCGCATCCGGTGGACAAGCGTTTTGTCGCGCAAAAAGACTCCCGCGACAACGAGACCGACGAGATACGCGGGTAGAACGGCTTCGCTTTTGGCCGTGGACGCCAGGCCGCCGAGAAAAAAAAGGACGAGAAAAATGAATTTCACTTCCGGCTCGCTCACGCGCGACGCGCCGAGTTTTGTGATGATGAACCTTGTCCACGTCGGCATATACCAAAGCATGACCGACATCACGACCACGAACACGAGCAGCCAAATATCAAAATCGGCAAACAGCGTGCCGAGCGCCAGAACCGTTCCAAAATCCGTGATGAAGCACGCAGCGAGAATCGTTTTGCCCATTGGCGTTTCACCCAGACCGCCTTCAATCATCACGGCATAAACAACGGCAACGGAAGTGGTCGAGAGCGCGATGCCCGCGATTTGCGCCTGATGCAGCGGCCAGCCGAGGACAAATTGCGCGAACAGCCAGACGCAAACGAACGGCAGCAAAAATGACACAATGCCAATCGTCAAGCTGGCGCGAAGATTGGCGCGGAGTGAAACTGGATCAATTTCCGCGCCCGCCAAAAACGTCAGCACGCCGCTGCCGAGCATCGCCAGAAAATTTGTCCAGTCGGTCGTCTGCAAAATGTGCGCGCCGTTGCCGAGATGGATATTTCCAACGATGACACCAACGACAATTTCAATCAGCGCGACGGAAATACCGGCGCGAATGGAGACCAGACTGGCGATGAAGGCCAGCCCCATCCAAATCGCCGCGATATACCAGATGTTTTCCGTCACAATGTTCGCTTCAGGTTTGCGCCGGTGAATTCGGGTCGGCGCGGTAATAAATGACCTTCACCTTTTCCAGCGTGACGAGTCCACCGCCGATCATTTTTTCAAGCGTGGGCAGGAAGGAATTTATTTTCTCCTCGCTGTCCACGATTTCGATGACGAGGGGCAAGTCCATCGAGAGCCGCAAAATTTTTGAGGTGTGCAGGCGGCTCGCCTTGCCGAAGCCCATCGGCCCGCGCAAAACCGTCGCGCCGGCCAGATGCGCCTCGCGCGCGGTGAGGACGATGGCTTCGTAAAGCGGCTTGTGCTGCCAGCGGTCGCTTTCGCCGATGAAAATGCGGAGTAGAAGTGCGTCGTTTGGAATTTGCATAATTTAATTTCCTTTCATCGAGCTGAAGGTTGAACCGAGCAGATAACCGAGCCAGACCGCAATTATGCAGAGGACGACCGATAAGATGACATTGCCGCCAGCATAAAGCCACTGACGCTCTTGCAGGTGTTTAAGCGTCGCCAGGCTGAACGAAGAAAAGGTCGTGTAACCGCCGCAAATGCCATACATCAAAAATTGCGAGGCGAAGGCGCGCGACTGCGAATCCAGCCGGCCTTCGGGAATCGCCACCGCGCCAATGGCACCGATGACGAACGAGCCGGTGACGTTGATGACCAGCGTGCCCCACGGAAATGATTCTCCGAAACGCGACGCAATTAAGCCGGAAAGCCAGTAACGACCCACACTGCCGAGCGCGCCGCCGATTGCTACCCATAGATACGCGAGCATAAAAATTAAATGCACATCCATTGGTAGGAGTTATCAGCACTGAACATCAGGCGGTTTTCCCGCAGGCGCGGAACGGCAAACTCCATTGCCGGAAAAATTCATATTGCAATTAGTGCGATTTGGCAACTGTAAAGCGAACGGGAAATCGCAACGCTTCCTTGACTCGCGACGCGCGGCTTTTATTATTTGCGCGCGATTTGCGGCAATAAAGGGAATTTAATTATGACAAACATCCAAAGCATCCAGGCGCGCGAAATCCTCGATTCGCGCGGCAACCCGACGGTGGAAGTGGACGTGACCTTGTGCTGCGGCATGGTTGGGCGCGCGGCGGTTCCGAGCGGTGCCAGCACCGGCGAACACGAAGCCATCGAACTGCGCGACGGCGACATGAAGCGTTTTCTCGGCAAGGGTGTGCAGAAGGCCGTCAAAAACGTCACCAGCGTCATCGCGTCCAAGCTCATCGGTCTCGACGCGGCGGATCAACTGACCGTTGATGCCACGATGCTCAAGCTCGACGGCACGGAAACGAAATTGAAACTTGGTGCGAATGCGATTCTCGCCGTCTCACTCGCGAACGCGAAAGCCGCCGCCGCCGCGCTCAATCAGCCGCTTTTCAAATATCTCGGCGGGCCGAACGCGAAAGTTTTGCCCGTGCCGATGGCCAACGTCATCAATGGCGGCGCGCACTCGGACGCGCCGATTGATTTTCAGGAGTTCATGATCATGCCGCTCGGACTGCCGACGTTCAGTGAAGGCTTGCGCGCGATCGCCGAAACATTTCATGCGCTGAAAGCCGTTTTGAAAAAGAAAGGTTGCAGCACTGCCGTTGGCGATGAAGGCGGTTTTGCGCCCAAACTCGGCAGCGTCGAGGAAGCGCTCGAAACAATTATTCAGGCGATCAAAGACGCCGGTTACAAACCTGGCAAGAATATATATCTGACGCTCGATCCGGCGGCGTCGGAATTTTACGACGGCAATTCAAAATACACGTTCAAGAAAAGCACCGGTGAAACCATCACCGGCGACGACCTTGTGAATTTTTACGCCAGGCTCGTGGCGAAATATCCTATTGTCAGCATCGAAGACGGCTGTGGCGAAAGCGATTGGGCGACGTGGAAAAAACTCACCGACAAAATCGGCGACAAAGTCCAGCTCGTCGGCGACGATTTGTTCGTGACCAACGTGAAGTTTTTGCAAAAAGGAATTGATACCGGAACGGCAAATTCCATTCTCGTGAAAGTGAATCAAATTGGTTCGCTCACCGAAACGCTCGATGCCGTCCAGCTCGCGCAGTTCAATAAATACACTGCCGTCCTTTCACATCGTTCCGGCGAAACGGAAGATTCGACAATTGCGGACATCGCGGTCGCGACCAATTGCGGCCAGATCAAAACCGGTTCGTTGAGTCGTTCGGATCGTCTGGCGAAATACAACCAACTTCTGCGCATCGAACAATTGCTTGGCAAAAATGCAGTTTACGCCGGCATGAGCGCATTGCCGAAAAGCTGATGATTCTCCAATTGAAAATTCAAAAGGCGGCAGATGGCAGACCGTCTTCCGGTTTTTTGTCGGGCTATCGGAAGGGTTGAATGAACTCCTGCTGCTTCAACCAGGCGATCAATTCGTCGGCCAACGCGCGGTCGTCGCCAACGCGCGGGTGATTCGAAGTCCACTGCTTGAAAATAAAATGGCTGATGGATTTGTCAGTCGCTTCGATCTGCGTGACGGCGGATTCCCACGCGTTGCGCAGCGGTTCGCTCTGCGCGCCATTATACATGCCGCCGCGCAGGAGAACGATCCGCGTAGCGGGATAAGTTTTACGGATCGCCTGCACAAGCAAAACGTAACCGGAGGTGTAATTTGTGGGAAACGGTTGCCCGTGGGCTTGGGTAAATGAAGCGTCGTTTTCTCCGAAGTTGACGAAGACGATTTGCGGCGTCCATTTCGACAGGTCGGCGCGCGGTGACGCGGGATTTGGATAGACCCTGTCCCAAATTTCGCCCGCTTTTGGGTCAACCCAGCCGGTCGCGATGCCCATGCCACTGACGGCGATGTTGCGATGATCGGCGGAGAATGCGGCGGCAGTCATGGCGGCGTAGCTGAGCGCACTGTTGTGTGTGCGGCGATTGTCCCATTGGTCGGTGGCACCGTCCTCGTTGCATGCACCGGCCGTGATGGAATCACCAATGAATTCCATCTTGAGCTTGTAAGAAATTTTTGGCGGCGTCCATGCATTCGCGGTCGGATCGATTTCGATTCCACGGAAACGCGCCGTGCCTGCATTGGCTTCGCTTCGTTTGAAGAGCACAAGATGGTGACGTCCGGGACCGAGACCGGAGAACGTCGCGGGCTGCGCTGTCGTTCCTTCGCGGACTTCGACAATCGTGGTTGAGTCGTCCACTTGGGCGTTAAAGAAGCACTGGCCTTTGGCGTTGTCGAAAAGCAACGCGAGCGTGTCCCCCTCGAAGTCCAGACTTATCCGGCTCGCCTGCCAGATGACGACCGGCGCATTTGAATCAGAGAAATCGAAGCGGCCTTCATAACGAAAGCGCGAGTCTGCGGCTGAAATCCAATGCGTCTTTTCATCGTGCGTGGCTTTGTCCGGTGAAAAATTCGCCATTGCGGATGAAACCGGCGCACTCATGCACGGCACCGGCAGGAACGAGAAGATGATTAGGGCGGCGAAAAGAGACTTGAATGTCTTCACTTTGAAACGGGTCAGTAACCTTGTTTCATGAGCCAGTAGACTGCGAACATCGCCGCGACGCAGACCAGCGACATCACCAGCGCGTTCGGGCCGATGAACGACATGATTGTCATGACAAACCCGCCGAGAAACGGAATCAACGCCCGCTGCTTCATGCCGTAAATGCAATAGCCGCCCGCAATCGCGCCCCAGATGCAAGAAGCCCAGAGAAAATTTTGGTTGAGCAGGAAACTTTGATTCAGTGAGCCCATCGGCGGCTAATATGCCAATACCATTCCACCCCGGCAACTATTGGTTGGACTTCACCGGGGACAATTTATTCTGGCCGGAATCGGTTCGCGACAGGCTTGTTGGACGCTTTGGAATCCCGGCGTGGCTGGCACCTCGTCTGAACTTGCCATATCAAGACAACATTCTTTAATATAGACCGGTCGCGCTGATTTGCCTGATGCTGCGCGAATGTAACTGGAAAATTGTTCGGATAATTTGATGACCACAAAAACCATTCCCTTTCAGCGTTATGTGCCCCTGATCGCGTTGGGCATAGTCTTGATGACATTATTGTTAATACCGCTGAAAATCTTAAGCCTCGGTTTCGTGCCGGTGGGTGATGCCCGGCGGCATATCGCCAAGGCGTTCACGGAAAAATCCGACAGCCAAATCGTCGTGCTGCGACCGGGATATGCCCTGGATCACAATCCAGGCTGGGAATGGGTGCTGCGTCATCTGCAAAAGGCGACGGGTTGGAACCTCGAACAAATGACGGTCTTCGCGGTCATAGCCTTGTTGCTGGCGTTGTTCCTTTCCGCAATACCGTGGTTGCACCGGCCCGAAGCCTGGCTGGCCGCGTTGCTGGCGGAATTGATTGTTTTGCCGGATCTAATGGTACGCTTGGTGCAAATCAGGCCGTTGCTGATTCCTGAAGGCATTCTAATTGCGTTGTTGTTCGTTTGGTCGAGGAATGATCCGGAAAAACCGTCATGGCTCAAACTCAGTCTCACCACCGCTGCGTTTTGTTTATCGACTTGGATTGATGGAGCCTGGTTTTTATGGGGGTTCTTGTTTGCGGCCTTTTTTTTGGCGCGCGCCTGGTCGAGGTTGTTCTGGTTGCTGGCCTGCTGGTTGGTTGGAACGATTATTGCCGCAATCATGATCGGCAGTCCGATTGAGTTTCTCGTGCAGAACATCAAACAGGCGGCGACGGTTGCGTTTGAACACGTTCCTTCCTGGGTGCTCGTTGGCGAAATGACTCCAGGTTTGGGTGAATTTGCCACGCTCGTCCTGCTGGCCATCGTTTTTTTGTGGCGAAGACAACAGGGAAAGACCACGTCTACGTTGCTGGACACGCCAGTGTTCTGGCTTGTAATAGTCTGCTGGATGCTCGGATTGAAGACGGATCGTTGCTGGGCGGACTGGGGCATTCCCGCCGTGCTGGTCTGGCTGACGCTGCAATTTGAAGAAATGTTCACAAGTTTTTGCGAAGCCACCTCACCCAAACGGCTGCTGGTGTGTGCCTTCATCGCTTTCACGCTTTTCTTTCAAAGCACGAACGATTATGACCGCCGCTACAGCCGGGCTGTGGATGAGCAGTTCGTGGACGCGCATGACCCGGCTTTACAAGGCTGGCTGCCAGGCAAGAACGGCATCTTCTACTCCTCCGAGATGATTTTTTACTACGACACTTTTTACAAAAATCCGCAGGCCGACTGGCGTTACATCCTCGGTTATGAACCAGCCATCATGCCCGAAGAAGATCTGAAAATCCTCCGCGCAATCCAAATGAGCCACGGTGCGCTCAATGCCTACGAACCGTGGATCAAAAAAATGCGGCCCGCCGACCGGTTGGTGATTTACGGCCTTTACAAACCCGACCTCCCGGAATTGGAATGGCATCAGGCCACCGTCAACATCTGGCTGGGGCGGCTGCCGGGGCAAAATCCGCATTGATCATCGGCGTTTTTACTTTTGCCGTCACCTTTCTTCCGTCACCTTGCCCGCATGAATTTATTGCCGTTTGGAAAATTAGCCGCGCACCGGCCGCGTTCGTTCGTTCCGCAAAACCTTGACCTTGGCGACTGGCCGCAGATTGCGCCGCTGTTCGACCAGTTGGAGGCGTGTGCCCCAAAGGCAAAAAACGCCGCCGCACTGGAACGCTGGCTGCTCGACTGGAGCGAACTCAATGCCGCGCTTAGCGAGGAGACGACGCGCCGTTACATTGCCATGACGTGCCACACGGACAACGCGGACGCGGAAAAGGCGTATCTGCACTTCGTCGAACACGTCGAGCCGCAACTCAAGCCCCGCCAGTTCGCGCTGGAGAAAATTTACGTCGGGCATCCGTCGCGCGCGAAATTGCCGCATCCGCGTTTTCAAGTTTTCGATCGTGACCTGAAAAATCATGTCGAACTGTTCCGTTCGGAAAACGTCGCGCTGGAAACCGGGGAGGCGAAGCTGTGCCAGCAGTATCAGAAATTGATCGGCGCGCAGACGGTGAATTTTCGCGGTGAGGAAAAGACGCTCGTGCAGATGGGCCGTTATCTTGAAGAGCCGGACCGCGCGTTGCGCCGGGAGGCGTGGGAACTCGTCGCGAAACGCCGCCTGCAGGACGCGGACAAATGCGAGGAGATTTTCGATGAACTCATCCAGCTCCGCACGCAGATCGCGAAGAACGCGGGCTTCAAAAATTACCGCGACTACGCCTTCCGCCAGAAGTGCCGGTTCGATTACACGCCGGCAGATTGCATGCAATTTCACGGCGCGATCGCAGGTGAAATCATTCCCGTCATCCGCGAAATTCAAAATGAACGCAAGCGGCGGTTGAAACTGAAGAAGCTGCGCCCTTGGGATTTGGCGGTTGACCCGCAGAACCGCGCGCCCTTGAAACCGTTCGCGGAAGTTGGCGAAATGGTTTCGCGCACGCAAAAGATTTTCAATCACCTCGATGGCGAACTTGCGGCGGATTTTCAACAGATGCAGGATTTGAAATTGCTCGACCTCGACAATCGCAAGGGCAAGGCGCCGGGTGGTTATCAAGACACGCTGTCGGAAGCGCGCGTGCCGTTTATTTTTATGAACGCCATCGGCCTGCAGCGCGACGTGGAGACGATTTTGCACGAGGCCGGCCACGCGTTCCACGCGCAGGCGACGCGCGACGAGGATTTGTATGCGTATCGCAGCGCGCCGATTGAATTCTGCGAAGTCGCCTCGATGGCGATGGAACTGCTCGGCAACGAATTTCTCGAAGAATTTTATCCGGCGTCGGAAGCGAATCGTGCGCGCAAGACGCATCTCGAAGGCATCATCGGCTTTTTTCCGTGGATGGCGACGGTGGATGCGTTTCAGCACTGGATTTACACGCATGCCGGCCACACGCGCGCCGGGCGCAAGGCGGCGTATCTGCAATTGATGGATCGCTTCGGCGGCGACACGGATTGGACGAGCTTTGAGGAATCGCGCGCATATTCGTGGCATCGTCAACTCCACATTTTCATCCACCCATTTTATTACGTCGAATACGGCATCGCGCAGCTTGGCGCGTTGCAGGTCTGGGCGAATTCGCGGCGCGACCAGGCGAAGGCGTTGAACGATTACAAAAAATCCCTCGCGCTCGGCGGCTCGCGTCCGTTGCCCGAATTGTTTGCGGCGGCGGGCTGCAAATTTCAATTCGATGCCGCGACCATCAAGCCGTTGATTCAATTGGCGAATTCGGAGCTCAAAAAACTTTGAGGTTCAAGAAAGTTTGCTGCCCTCTAAATGTTAGGCGGCTGTAGACAATCACTTGCCGAAAATTTTGCGATGCCAAATACGATGGCAACTTTCAATGTAGCGCGTCGCACACCCCAATTGTCGGGGACTCGTAATTTCAACCCGAGAATACCAATTTCCACCTCGGTGGAATGGTAGAATTTTCCAATCCGCATCCGAAATCTCTATGTCCTTCGGATACTCGTTAAGGCTGAGATAAATCTTCTCTACTTTCTTGTATTGGATACGGAATGCAACCAATCTAAAGCTGTAAATCCATTCGGCCTTCTTTCTGATAAAGCAGCCCTGTTGCAAAGACTGAACAAACTCTACTAGGGCGAGGCCAACGTGTTTCAGCGTAGGCATAATAACAACAGTTTTGGGACTTTCTTGCTTTATGAAACGAAGTAATGTCAGGCCAATTTTTTCGGGAGATCCGCCTGCTGCATCTGGGAGCAGGTAGTTCAGCAAGACGACGTCGGGTTTTTCCTTCTTTTTGAATTGCTCAAACACCGCAGCCCCATTTTCTGCACAAACTACCTCAAATTGTTCCCGCAACGTGCTACAAACAAGTTCGCAAATCGAACTCTCATCTTCCACCAGAAGAATTTTTGGAGCCATTAGAATCAGGTTTCAATTCCATAAGCCTTAATTTTATTGTAGAGCGTCTGGCGGCCGATGCCGAGGCGTTTGGCGGTTTCGAGCTTGTTGCCGTTGGTTTCCTTGAGCGTCTGGACGATGGCGTTGCGCTCGACGCCTTCGAGAAGGGTGAAACTGGTGTCGGAACCTTCGTTCAGACTCGCGCTGACTTTGACATCGGTGATGGACAGGTCGGCGGCGGCCACGTCATCGCCCTCGTTCAACAGCACGCAGCGCTGGATTTCATTCTGCAACTGGCGGATGTTACCCGGCCAGTCGAAGGCGGTGAGCCGTTCAATCGCATCCGGTTGGAAACCGCGAAGATTGCGCTTGGCCTGCGCGGCGAAGCGCTGCAAAAAGGAATTGGCCAGCGGCATGATGTCGTCACGGCGTTCGCGCAGTGGCGGCAGATAAACGGAAATGGCGCTGATGCGATAAAACAAGTCTTCGCGCAGTTTGCCGTCCTTGATGGCGTCCTCGGGCTTGCGGTTGGTGGCGGCGACGATGCGGCAGTTGGTCTTGTAACTGACGGTGTCGCCGACGGGACGAACTTCCTGATCCTGCAAAACACGCAGCAGTTTGCTCTGCGTGTCAATCGGCATCTCGGAGATTTCGTCGAGGAACAGCGTGCCGCCTTCGGCCTGGCGGAAAAGCCCGCTGCGGTCGGTGTGCGCGCCGGTGAACGCGCCTTTCTTCGAGCCGAACAATTCGCTTTCGATGAGTTCGCGGGGCAGGGCGGCGCAGTTGATCTTGATGATTTTATTTTTGCTGCGTGGACTCAAGGCGTGAATGAGGTCGGCAATGACTTCCTTGCCGGTGCCGCTTTCGCCGGTAATGAGGATGGTGACGTCGTTGGGCGCGATGCGTTCCACCGTGCGCACGACCTGCTGCATGGCCTGGCTGCGGAAAACCGGCGAGGCCGCGCCGCTCATGGTTTCCAGAGCGCGCCGAAGGCTGCTGTTTTCCTGGCCTTGTTGTTTGTGCTCAAGGGCGCAATTAACGTCGGCGGCGAGTTTTTGCGCGTCGAAGTCGGGAACCATTTTGCGCAGGAAATTGAATGCACCCAGCTTCGTTGCCTCCACTGCCCAGGAAACCGCCTCGTCATCCTTGGGTTGCCCGGTCAGAACAATCACTTCGGAGTCAGGCCATTGCTTTTTGATTTCCGGGAGCAGCTTGAGGCCGTTGCCATCGCCGAGGTTCACGTCCAGGATGATTACATCCGGCTGGTTGTTGGCGGCGAGCGCCTTCCGCAACGCCGCGCCGCTGTCGGCCTCGGCGATTTCGTAGTCCTGCTTCAGTGATGAGGCGATCAAATCGCGGATGTCATCATCGTCGTCCACGATAAGAATTTTGCCTTTCATAATTTGCTGTGCTTCGACGGTTTCATTCCGAAAAAACATGGTGCCGCGCCAAGGCCCCAACCAATCTCGCCCACGACCTGTTTGCCCTAATCTTGGCGTGAAGCGAACCCGCTGTCAACGCCGCTTCAGGGTCAACCGGGCCGGACAAATTTGGCGCGAAATCCGCATTAGATTTCCGCGTCGGGAAAGCGTTCGCGAATCTGACGGCGCAATAAAATTTCGTCATCCGGCATGTAACGGCGGCGTGTGATGAGCCGTTGAACGGCGTCGAGCAATTCCAGCCAGTCTTCCAGAGGCGGTTCGGCCACGGGTTGCCACTGATCAAAACGCTTTGGCCGATGGAAAAAACGCCACTCACGCTTCACGCGTTGCACATAGACTTGCAGCTTCGTGCCGTCCTCGGTCACGCGCTTCCAACTGATTTCTGCTTTGGCGGCCATGATTTAATTAACCGCAGATGACCACAGATAAATGCGGATGTTTTTCCTTTTGTTCCCGTCGGCGTTTATCGGCGGGTCAATTCAATTTGGCAAATCCACGCTTGCCACGGCCATCGCGGCGATGCCTTCTTCGCGCCCGATGAACCCCATCAGCTCGTTCGTCGTCGCCTTGATGCCGACGTGTTCGAAATTGATCTTCAAGGCTTCCGCGATGCGGATTTTCATCTCCTTGATGTGCGGATAAATTTTCGGTGCCTGCGCGATGACTGTCGCGTCCACGTTCACGATTTTTCCCTGACGGAGCGCGATGATGCGCGCGGCTTCCGCCAGAAATTTTTTGCTCGGCGCGTTCTTCCAGCGCGGGTCGGTGTTCGGGAAAAAATGGCCGATGTCCGGCTCGCCGAGCGCGCCGAGGAGCGCGTCGCAGATGGCGTGCATGAGCGCGTCGGCGTCCGAATGACCGTCGAGACCCTTCGGGTGCGGAATCTCGACGCCGCCGAGGATGAGTTTGCGTCCCGCGACCAGCGCGTGAACGTCGTAGCCGATGCCAACGTGAACCATGCCGCACTATAAAATTTTTACGCGCGCTTAAAAAGAAATTTCCGAAAACTTTTCAGCCACGAATTTAACACGGATTAAACACGGATTTTTGAAAATGAAAATTATCCGGGCTTAATCATTTTCGTCTGATATTAAGCGCGCATTTCTCTTGTCCGCCTTGCGTTTGGCAACGCGATATAAAATGCGAGCCAGCCAATTCTTTTTACCAAGTTCGGCAAGCGCATCAAGATTGCGTTGTTGATGTTGAACATCTGTGTAAAAACTTTTTGGTCTCTTTAATTTTGATTCGGCCATTTCTACTAATTTCTGACCGTCGGGCAGCCGTTTAGCAAAGGCGATTTCCGATTTGATGCAAATCCGCTCAACTCGGTCGCGTATGTCTTCCGTATATTTGATTTTAAGTTTGCACAAGCGAACGTGTGTGGCCTCGTGAACTATTGTTAATGTCATCCTCGAAGCGGAAGCATTATTGCGACAATAAAAATCCCTATCTAAAATACACATCTGAAGTTTATCCATCCAAACACCTGCTGCTGGCCGCGCAAAAAAGACCCATATCTTTTTTACATCGCGTCTGATTTGAAGGTAGCGTCGAGGATCAAATTCCGAGATAAGATTTAACGCTTGATTAACTTTTTAAAAAAACAACCAGACCTTTCTTGTCGCGAAACAGTGTCGCAATTTCAATGTCATCTCGCTTTTGTTTGCGAGAAATTGCAAACAAGAATCGGTGAATTAGCAAACCAACTTTCTTAAGAAGCAGCAATTTCTTGGCGGCGGAAATGTTATTGCCATTCATTTTACTGGCTTGAGTTCTACGCCTTCAAAATTTTCTGTCGAGCATTTTCATTTCAAACTCAAGCCGCCGTCAAGCCGCAAACTTCTGCGCACCATTGCGCGATTTTTTCCTTGATGGCGTCGCGCACTTCACGGGTCTTGGCCAGTTTTTCCGCGCCTTGAAAACCGGACGGGCCGGGAAAACTCCAGTGCAGCCGCGTGGCGACGCCAGGAAAAATTGGGCAGCGTTCCGCGCTCGCTTCGTCGCAAACGGTGATGACGTAGGCAAACATTTTGCCGGACTTGATCATGTCGAACACCGCCTTGGTCTGGTTGCCGGAAATATCAATGCCGATTTCCTGCATCGCCTCGACGACGGTCGGATTTAATTTCCCCGGCTCAAGTCCGGCGCTGTGCGCTTCAAATTCGTCGCCGCAGAGCTGGTTCAGGAACGCCTCGGCCATCTGGCTGCGCGCGCTGTTGTGGATGCAGACGAACAGAACTTTTTTCTTCATAATTTTACGATGCGGTTTCGGGTTTCAGTTTGGTGCAACAATCTTTTTCGCGCACGCAGCGGCAGGCGAACGTCGCGGCGACTGCGCCGAGCGGTGGCGCGGTGAGATAAATCCACAGATGCTCGAAATGGCCGGAGACGAGCGCGGGCGCGAGTGAACGCGCGGGATTCATGGACGCGCCGCAAACCGGCCCGGCGAACATCGCTTCGAGCGCGATGACCGCGCCGATGGCAATTCCCGCCGTGACGCCTTTTTCCTTTGCGCCGGTCGAGACGTTGAGAATCGTCAGCATCAGGAAAAATGTGAGAATGGTTTCGAGAATGAATGATTGCGATTCCGAACCGGCGGGCAAAGTCGCGCCGAGCAATTTATTTTCGGGAAAAAGAAATCGTAGCAACGCGCTCGCGAGAATTGCGCCGGTAATTTGACTGGCAATGTAAGGCAAAACTTCGCGCCCGGACATTCTTCGCGCCGCCCAAAATCCAAGCGTCACGGCAGGATTCAAATGCGCTCCGGAAATATCACCGACGGTGTAAATCATCGCGAGCACAATCAGTCCAAACGTCAACGCGATGCCGACGTGCGTAATCGCGCCGCCACTTATTTCGTTGATGACAATCGCGCCCGTGCCCGCGAAAACAAGCGCGAACGTTCCGAGAATTTCAGCATAAAATCGTTTCATCGTTTTTCAAATGTTCGCGATTCCAATGTTTTGTCGCAATGAAAAATCATGGTTTCACTTTGGTTGCCGGCAGCGTGAAGAAAAACGTTGCGCCTTTGCCGAGCTCGCTTTTGACCCAGACTTCGCCGCCGTGTGCCTGCACGATGTGTTTCACAATCGAAAGTCCCAGACCCGTGCCACCCTGGTCGCGCGAGCGTGCCTTGTCCACGCGGTAAAATCTTTCAAACACGCGGTCGAGCGATTCGGCGGGAATTCCCGGCCCGTCGTCCTGCACAAAAATTTCCAGTCTGCCGTCGTCCAGTTTTTTGCCGCCGACGGTGACATTGCCTTGCGCGCCGCCGTATTTGATGGCGTTGTCCACGAGATTGGCGAGGACTTGTTCCAGCCGGTTCACGTCCGCGGTCGCAGTGAGTTCAGGCAACCAGCTGACAAGCCCGACGTTTTTGTTTTCTGCAGGCGGTTTCAGGTCGGAAAAAACTTTTTCGACGAGCGGGCGCAATTCCACCGGTTGTAGATTCAATTTGATCCGTTCGGATTCGAGCGCGGAAATGGTGAGCAAGTCCTGAATCAACAAATCGAGCCGCTGCGTGTTGCGCTCGATGATTTTGAGAAACCGCTCGACGATGGCGGGATTGTCGCGCGCGCCGTCGAGCAAGGTTTCAACGTAGCCTTTGATGAGCGAAAGCGGCGTGCGGAGTTCGTGGCTGACGTTGGCGACGAACTCCTCGCGCGCGCGTTCTAGCTGCTTGAGCTGCGTCAAATCATGGAAAACCAAAATTGTTCCCTCACGTTCGCCGGCGGAATTGGAAATGACGGCGGCATTGACCCGCAGCCAGCGCCCGCTCAATTCCGGCAGCTTGAGTTCGTGATCAAAAACCTGTCCCTCGGTCTCGACGCGCTCGACCAGTTCGGCAAGTTCGTGCAGGCGCAACGCCTCCATGATGGTCTTGCCGCGCAACTCGGTTTTCAGGCCGAATAAATTTTTGAAGTTGCGATTGGCGAGATAAATCCGGCGATTGCGGTCGAGCAATAGCAGACCTTCGAGCATGGAATTGAAAAGAACCTGCTGCTGCGCCTGGGCATCAACCGTCGTTTGCTGCTGGCGGCGGCGGGAGTCTTCCATCTCGGCGTAAACCTGCTGCTGCTGGCGGAGAAACTTTTGCCGCCATGCGAAATGAATTCCAATCGCGACCGCGATTGCAAGAATTGTAAAAATTGGCCACATGATCAAAAGGCAGAATGCAGAATGCAGAAATTAATTGCGAGCGGAAGAAATGCGCGAATTTCGTTTCTGCCTTCTGACTTCTTTATTCGACAAATCGGTAGCCGACGCCGCGAACCGTGTCCAGATGCTTCGCCGCCGCGCCGAGTTTTTCACGCAGCCGCCGCATGTGTGTGTCCACCGTGCGCGTGTCAATGACGCTGTCGTATTCCCACACATCGCGGAGCAACTGGTCGCGCGACTGCACGCGTCCGGCGCGTTGCGCGAGGAGGGTGAGCAGTTTGAATTCCGTCGCCGTCAGTTCAATCGGCCTGCCTTTCCAGCTCGCCAGATGCCGGGGCAGGTCAATCAGCAAATCACCGAAACGCATCTGGTCTTTCGGTTTTTCCCCGGTTGCGCCGCGCGCCAGAATTTTTTTGATGCGCAGCAGAAGTTCGCGCGGGCTGAACGGCTTGGTCAGATAATCGTCCGCGCCGAGTTCGAGGCCGAGCACGCGGTCAATCTCCGCCGCCTTCGCCGTGAGCATGAGGATCGGCACGCGCGCCGTCGCCGGATCAAGCCGGAGCGTTTTGCAGATCTCGAAGCCGTCCATTTCCGGCAGCATCACGTCGAGCACGATCAGGTCGGGGATTTGCGCGCGCGCCTTTTTCAATGCCTCCGCGCCGTCGTCGGCCGTCGTCACGGCGTAACCGGATTGCTTGAGGTTGAACTCCACCAGTTCCACCGCCTCCGGCTCGTCATCCACGACCAAAATCTTTGGCTTCACGGCGACATCATGGCACGCGCGAATTCGTCACACAATTTCAATTCGGCGACAAACCCGCGACAAATGCGTGACGATTGGGTTACGGAAAATTTAGGTGTGCGAAGAATGGGAAATGCGCGAAGAAAATTCCCGGCTGCGCTACATTATTTCTTTAAGCTAATTGTGACTGTCTCAACGACACTCGTGACAACCGATGGAGAAGCTGCTACTGCCCAAATCTTATAAACGCCCGGCTTGCTAAAAACAACCTGTCGTCTTGTTGGGTCTTCGCTCACACTTTGCAAAGTCGCCACATTGAATCGAACTTCATTTGTAGGTTCGGTAAACCAAAATAAGCTGGCTTGAACATTATCTTCAACAGCGGGCGGACTTTCACGAAACGCCTGTGCTAAATTTGTAACATCGCTACGATTGACCTGTTTCCATGGACCGCTTGCGCATGACGCTTTGAGCGGAATCCATTCTCCAACCGTCGCTTCTTTTGGAACTGAAATCGTCAAAGTGCATGAATAGCCGTCGGCTGGAACAAATGGTCTTGATCCAAGACCGTCATCTTCCGAACAACTGGCAAGCGCGAATGGAGCGAAGATAATCGCTAGACGCAGAAATTTAAGCATTCTTATTTTCATGGCGCGCAGCGCCGTAGGCGCGACATCTTTGTAGTTTATCAGCCAAAAAATAACAAGCTCCGTCAGGAGCGTTATATTCCGATGTCGCTCCTGACGGAGCTGAAATTTATTTTGATTTTGATTTCTACAAATATGCCGCGCCTACGCCGCTTCGCCGCTGTTTTTTCAGACAAAAAACTTTTACACGGATTTCACGGACTCACACGGATTAAAATTCCATCTGCGAAAATCCGTGCCAATACTTCGCTGCGTGACATTCTTCTTTTGCGCCGGAGAAAACTTTGCCACGCTTCGCGCCATGCCAGTGCCAGTTGTCAACCTTGCCCAGATGCGCGAATGGGAACGCGCCACCTGGGCCGCCGGCCAGACCGAAGCCGAGGTCATCCGCCGCGTCGGTAAAAAAATCGCCGCCCGCGCCCGTGAACTCACGCGCCCCGGCGATTCAATTTTGATTCTCGCCGGCAAAGGACATAACGGCGACGACGCCCGCGCCGCGCGGAAAATTTTGGACGAACGCAAGGTTGTGACGCTCGACATCATTGCGCCCGGAAATGATTTGCAAAAACTCAAATCGGCGTTGCTCCAAAAACCCGCACTCATCATTGACGGCTTGTTCGGTATTGGCTTGAACCGTGCGCTTGACGACGGTTGGAAAAAAATTATCACGGTGGTCAACGCAACGGGAATTCCCGTCCTTGCTGCGGACGTGCCGTCCGGCATGAACGCCGACACCGGCGAAAATTTTGGCGCGGTCATTGAAGCGGCAATCACATTGACCATCGGCGCGCCGAAAATTGGAATGCTCGCGCAAAATGCGTGGCCGTTTGTCGGACGGCTCGAAGTCGCGGAAGACGTCGGCTTGATTCCGTGTCCGCACAAAGCCGCATTGAACTGGACGCTGCCGGCCGATTTCGGAAATTTTCCGCCGCGCCGCGCCGCTGCCGGTTACAAAGGTTCGTTCGGACATCTGGCGATTATCGCGGGCAGTTTTGGTTTTCACGGTGCGGGAGTTTTGACGGCGCACGCCGCACAACGCGCGCAGCCGGGACTCGTCACCCTTTTCACGGATGAAAAAATTTACGGTGTGGTCGCGTCGCAATTACAGGCAGTGATGGCCAATGTCTGGAAACCGAGATTGAAATTTCCCGATTCAACGAGTGCCATTTTGATCGGCCCCGGCCTGGCCGCGCCGGGAATCGCCGAAAAAATGAATGCGTTCACGCAAAAACTCTGGCGCGATTCGAATTTGCCGATGGTCGTGGACGCGAGCGCGCTTGACTGGCTGCCGGCGGGAGAATTTTCCGGGGATGCCATCCGCGTCGTCACGCCGCATCCGGGCGAAGCGTCGCGGCTGTTGAAAACAACGACGCAAAAAATACAGGCAAACCGCGCCGAATCATTGCGCAACATTTCACGGCGATTTGGCAATTGCTGGGTAGTTTTGAAGGGACACGAAACTTTAATTGGCCGGAGCGAAGGAGAAATTTTCGTGAATCCATCCGGCAATCCGCATCTCGCGCAAGGCGGCAGCGGCGACGTGCTGTCCGGTTTCGTCGCCGGACTGCTCACGCAACCGGATTTGCAAACGGACGCCGGAAGAACGATTCGTTATGCTGTCTGGCAGCATGGCGCGGCAGCGGACAAATTGCAGGCGTCACGCACGAGTTGGGTTGTGGAAGATTTGTCGGCTGAACTGGGAAACATTCGTTGATAATGTTTGGCAACCTGACTTCTGCAAATATCACACGGCCAAACAATGGTTGGTTTCCAGTGGTGAACGCTGGCTTGATGCCAATCCAGAAATTAAAAGATCAAGCCGGATTTTACGCGGTGAACTAAAACGGCGGCAAAGGCGGCCAGTGCGAGTATTGCAAAATGAACCGCATTGAATACCATGTCCTTAAACGCGCCATGATCAAGACTGGAATTCTCAATCCGCAACTTCTCTCGCTGCTTGCGCGGGTGCGCCACACCAATACACTGGTTATTGCCGACTGTGGCTTTCCGTTCTGGCCGCAGATTGAAACGGTGGATTTGTCGCTCGTGGACGATGTGCCGACCGTGCGACAGGTGCTCGCCGCCGTCCGCGCTCAATGCGTTTTCGGCAAGGCGTGGATGGCCAAAGATTTTTTGCAGCACAATCCGCCCGCGACGCGACGCGCCTTTGCCGCCGCGTTCCGGGGCATGGCACTCACGCACGAGCCGCATCTGGATTTCAAACGGCGGGTATCGCAGGCCATCGGCCTCATCCGCACTGGCGATACCACGCCTTTTGGCAATGTCATTCTTGAATCGGCCTGACCGCAGCAGGGTCGAATTGTTCCTTTCATTCCGATCCGATTTGGCGGGCGCGTGTGATTGGTTGGAGAAGCCAGATGTTTGACACGATGACTTCGATGCGATTCAGCAGAAGCAGCTGTTCTCGGCGCTTATTCCTGACCGGGATGGAGGCCAAACTGAATCAATTTTTCGCGCAACGTCTGTCGCGAAACGCCCAGCCAGCGGGCGGCTCTGACCTGATTGCCATGGGCCGTGGCGAGGGCGCGGCTGTAGAGCGCGCGCTCGACGGTTTCCTGCAATCGCGCGCGCGCATCCGACAGCTCGCCGCGTTGGGCCGCCGCAATCAACTCATCCACATATTTTTGAATGGACTTTTCCGCCAAAGCCACGGGCAGAACCACCTTGGCGAGCGCCGCCCGGATGTGTTCGACGCTGATGGTGTAACTTTGCGCCAGCAACAACACTTTGCGCACGACGTTTTCCAGCTCGCGCACGTTGCCCGGCCAGGATTGTGCCTGTAAAAATTCGATGGCGTCGGGATGGATGGATGGATTTTTTACGCCGGATTCACCGGCATATTTCTGCAAGAAAAACCCGACCAAATCAGGAATGTCCTCCTTGCGGTCGCGCAACGGCGGCAGGTTGATCACCACGACACTGAGGCGATAATAAAGGTCTTCGCGAAACTGTTTTTGTTTGATGGCGGCGTCCAAATCCCGATGCGTGGCGGCGATCACGCGCACGTCCAAAGGAATCATTTCCTTGCCGCCGAGACGTTGCAGGTTTTTTTCCTGCAAGATGCGCACCAGCTTGACCTGCGTTCCGGGTGTCATGTCGCCGATCTCATCGAGGAAAATAGTTCCCGAGTTCGCCTGTTCAAACCGCCCGATGCGGCGCGCGACCGCGCCGGTGAACGCGCTCCGTTCGTGGCCGAACAATTCACTCTCCAGCAGCGTTTCGGGAATGGCCGCGCAATTGATGGCGACAAACGGCGCGTTGGCGCGATCGCTGTGCTGGTAAATGGCGCGGGCGATGAGTTCCTTGCCGGTGCCCGTCTCGCCGCGAATCAGCACGCCGACCGACCTGGAGGCGACCCGGCCGATTTCCTTGTAAATGGACTGCATGGCCCGACCGTTGCCAACAATGGCGTTGCGCGCGGTCGGAACCGTTGTTCCGATCTGCACCGGTTCGGACATCAGCCTGCTGGCGGCAACGGCCTGATCCAGCAATCCAAGCAGTTCGGGTATTTCAAAGGGCTTGACGAGATAATCGTAGGCCCCCGACTGGGTCGCCTCGATGGCGGTTTCCGTCGTGCCATGCGCGGTCATCATCAAAATCGGCAGCCGTGGCCGCGCGCCGTGCAGTTCGCGCACAAGTTCCAGTCCGTTCAGCCCCGGCAGCTTCAAATCAGTGATGACCACGTCGAACGCGGTGCTTTTCGCCCGGGTCAGGCCTGCGTCGCCACGTTTTTCCACCGTGACTTCGTATCCCTCATCGGTCAGCACCCGGCACAGCGCAAGCACAATCGCCGGATCGTCCTCGACCAGCAGTATTTTGGCAGGCGAATTCATGGTTTGGCTTGTGGCAGAATTATACCAAAGGTTGTACCCCGGTCTATTTGAGTTTGATACTGAAGCGCGCCCCGATGCTTCTCGACAATCCGCGCGGCAATCGGCAGACCCAACCCCGTTCCAAAATCCTTGGTCGTGAAAAATGGGTCGAACAGCCGCTTCTCAACCTCCGGGGTAATGCCTTTGCCGGTGTCGCTGACTTCAAGAATTACGGCTTCCATCAGCCGGTCGGACATTTGTTTCTCGTCAAGACACGCCCGCAATGTGATGGAGCCATTTTCACCAATGCTGTCAGCGGCGTTTTGTATCAAATTGATCAAAACCTGTTTCATCTGCTGGGGGTCAATCTCAATTTGCGCCGCTGCCATTTCGCCGAGAACGAGTTTGATATTGGCTTTCTTCAACTGCGGCTCCATCAATGTTTGCACTTCGCGCAACGGTCGTTCAGCGGGAACCGTGACCAAAAGCGGGTCGGATGGCCGGGCGAAGAGCAGGAAATCTTTGACAATTCGCTCCAATCGGTTGATCTCATCACTGATGATATTGGCCTCCGCATATTCGGCGGTTCCCGGGTCCAGATGTTTTTGCTGCAGGTAGAGCCAGGTTTTGATCGCGGTCAGTGGATTACGGATTTCATGCGCCACGCCGGCTGCCAGCATGCCGAGGGAAGCCAGTTTTTCCTGCCGTTCCACAAGCTGCCGGCTTTCCACCAACTGCACTTGCAATGGCGCGATCATGTCGCGATAAACCACGGCCACCAGCCAGCAGCCGGCGGCGAGCAGCAGTGTCAGCAAACCCAGCAAGGCGAACTGCAGGAAGTGAAGTGATTGGCTGGTTTGCGCCTGAAACGAATCCAGGGATTCTTGGTGCGCTTCGGCCAGTTTGAAACCGAGATCCAAAATACGTTTGGATTGTTTTTCAAAATCAGTGAACTCCACAAGGCGTGTGATGGACTGGTGGCTGTTATATATCTTCGTGTCGATGTCCGTTGCGGCGGCTATATAGTCTTTGTAAGCTGCGTTGATCTGGTTGAGGACCGGCCTTTCTTTTTCCGAAGACAGGATGGGTTGTTGTTCATGAATCCAGCGGTTTAATTCCTCGCTGCCCAGTTCGAAATTCCTCCAATCGTCGGGATCGCGATAAGCCGCGTAGCGCAGGACCAAGTTGTTCAAGCCCAGAATGGTCTGTTGCAAATGGTCGGAGAACTGAAAGCTTTTCCACTGCACCGTCGTGAGTTTTTGATGTAATCCGCCAATTTGCTGCCAGGAGGTGTGCGCCGTCCAGGCAATCAGCATCACCAGCAAAGGAATTGCCGTAAAAAACATGATGAGCCTCAATTTGATGCCTGGATTCATGATGAACTTCCGACCTTTCGGGTGCTGATTCTCAAAATCGTGGAGAACGCCCGTTTCAGTTAAACGGATCTGTCAACAAATAGACACCAAATATCATAAAAAGTTGAGAAATATTTTGCTGTCGTATCCAAACGGCGGAGAGTCATCAACGGTATTGAAAATTATATGCAGAGCATTGGCAAAGGTGCTCCGATGTGTAACGCATCGTGGCTTCGCGCGTGGAAATGGTCAGGTGAACCGGCTCAAACTGCTTTTGGCGGATAAAACGAGGCAGAAATTTCCACCCGCTCACCGGAAAATCGCAAGCCTCGCCGGATGGATCAATACGTTTAGATCGTCAACGGCGATTTTAGAAAAATTATTCTCGTTGGGAAAAAGATAACTTGTTTTCCAATGAAGTCGCACCGCGAATAAGCTTCGTACCTGCGCCCGTCATCTTCAAATAAAAGTCACTGGGCAGACCTTCAAATCAGTTCGGAAACATCCGGCCAGAAATCCACCCTGGCATTACCATCCGCGAGCGGGCCGCGATTTTTCGTCCAATGCCGCCAGCCTCGTTCCGAGCTGCCGTCGCCTGGTGCGCCAAACCATCCTTGATAACCGCACATGACTTTGCCGAAAAGCGTCTTCATATTTACGTCCCTGACGACAGTCCCTTTATACGGCGTGATGGCAGTAATGCTTACTTCATCCACATCGAAATCGGATTTGCCGGCGGCGGTGTTAACCAAGGCAAAATGCTGCGCAAGTTGAATATCTAATTGGAAATTTGAACCCTGAAAATAAACAAGATTGGTTGTCGAGGTCGTAAAAGCAGTTCCATTCGGATTTGAGAGTTGCAGATTGCAATACGCATTGGTCTCTCCCCAATTACGCCCGACAAACTGAAACCGATACCAGGCATCTAACGAAATGGGTTTCATTCCTGCGATGGGCTGCCAAGAAGTCGAGCCATTCGAGCCGGCAGAGATTCCCCATCCTTTTTGTGCTTCATAGCAAAGGTTCAACACTGACTCGGAAGATGAAGCCGTAGCAATTTTGGAGCCTTCAATTTGCAAGTTGAACATGCTTTTTATCGTGTTTCGCGTTCTGAAGAAAAATTCAATGGAGAAATCGGAAAGTCCATGAGCCGACTTGTTGGGGATCGCGAGGGTTCCAACAAGTTTGCCGCCATTGGAACTTAAACTGGCAAATCCGTGAGTAGCATTGGCTCTGCCAGAGTTTTGGATTGTTATTCCTTTGGTCTGGCTCCAAATCGGGGAGAAATTGGAGTTTTCAAACGAATCTTGTCCGATCATCTCGGCAACAGCGCTGACAGCGAAGGCGAGAGCTATTGCGGCATAACTTAAAAGCTGAAGTGCTCTCGCCAGTGATGTCATTCGTCAACACTGGCATGACAAAGAACGCCCGCAAGCAAAAACGAATGCCGCCTGAATTATGTGGCGAATGACTGTTCGTCATTGTCCGTTGACCGATTATTTGTTCTTGTAATACATCCATCTGACCGAACACGTCCGGTTTCGGGCTGGCCTGCCGAGACGCCGCCACGGGAAAATTGAAGTTGTCGTGGAGACTACTTTACTGTGGTGTCGAAAATGGCGGTCATTATCTGGCCATCGGTCTTGATCTGCACCCAAACTCTGTAATCACCCGGGGTCGGAAATTCGTAGGGAAGGGAAATGGTGGAGGATTCGTCGCCAGCTAGAGGATGGGGCATTGTGTGGCTCATCTTTGAATGATTCATCATCATCGAATGATCCATGCCGCCATCGCTGCCGGAGAGGCCGGTTTCTTTTGCCATCTTGGCGTCAAAGAACATTTGCGCGGCCATGGAATAGTTTCCCGAGGGATGAAGATGGGCAAAAACGCGGTCGTCGGAACGCAGCACTGCGGCATGACTCATCATGCCCATGTAGGGTTGGAGGTCGGCGGGTTGTCCAACTTGGTCCCGCACCTCGAATTGCAGGCCGGCGTCTTGTTTGGCGTGCAAGGGAGGGTGAGCCTTCCAAATCACTTGTGTTCCGCCGGGCAGACGGCAAATGGTGTCGCTGCCGGAATTTTCCCGGACGGCCACGGCAGAATTTATGGCCCAGGAATCGTCGGGGTCGGGTTCCAGATAAATGGGAGCAGCAGCACCGGGAACGGCTGGGCTGGCGGGAACGGGGGGAAGATGAACAGAGTTGGTGGCGGTGGAGCTAAGGCCGGACTCCAGGGTCAAGTCGCAGAACAGTTTGTAATCGCCCTCCGGCAGTGGCGGCAAAGCCACCTCGAAAGTTGTATTGCCCTGACGCACCGGATGGATGTGGCCGAAGGCCTGGTGGTTGGGTTGGCCAACGAGGAAGAGATGCAGGAGTTTGCCGTGGTCAGGCACCAAGGCGAGGTAGGCTTTCGGGCCATCGGCGGCAAAAACAGTCTTGCCCAAGGTCAAACGAAGGATGCGTTGAGAGCCTTCTACGTGGATGTCTGCCGCCAGATCGGGCCAACCGCCTTCGCGCAGGCGGGAGCGGAAATCCTTTTCCGACGCATTCCACCATTTCTTTCCTCCAACGAGCGCAAGAGCCAAGACGACACCCGTGATGATGGCGGCAATCCAGTATTTGCGGCGTTCGGTTTTCCCGGGCAAAACACCCGGCGGTAACATGCTTTCTCGGGCGGCGGCGGCGACAATGGCCATCGCACCGCAAAACAGAATCAGTCCCAGCGCAAGCAACATTCCGCCGAGCCAGGGCGGGAGCGGAAGTTGGGTGGTGGCGACGGAATTGACGGGAATTTGCACGGCACCTTCGCCAGATTGTCCGCGAATCCGAACCTCTATGCTGTAGGCCCCCATGGTCATGAGCCACAATCCACCGGTGTAAAGGTTGGTTTCCCCACGGATCGGTTGGGCAAGCTCTGCGGGGGGAGCATTGCTGACGGCGGTTTTGGAAGAAATCGGCACGAAGGTGACGGCCACCGGTTCTTTGCTTTGGACTTGAACAATGATCTCGGCCCGCCCCGGGACAACTCCGGGCATGCGGATGGTGATGCGCGTTGGCCAGGATCCCACCAAGCCGTCATAAAAAACATCAGGACTGCCGACGTGTGCCTGAGCCAGCGTTGGACACAACACAGTCAAAAAAACAAGCGCGAGAAGACGCGGCTTCATCGTTGGATCTTTCTCATCCAGCCGCCCAGCAGAAGTCCTAGCCAGGAAGTGACAGCGGCTAACACCCAAGCGAGTGACATGGCGGGAAGGGTGAGCAAATTGGCGTCGGAGCTGGAAGGGTTCACGCGCCAGAACTGGGTGGTCCAATCGCCGAGTCTGTTACCGTAACTCCAGACACGGTCTCCCGCAAAGAACCAATTGTTGGCATGGGGAGAGATCAAAAACTTGGCGAAAAACCATTGCACCGGAACGAAAACCGCCAGGAAAATCGCGCCGAGAACCAAGGCCAGAGCCACGCGTCTCCAGCCGGTCGCTTCGCCCGCGTGGCGCAAAATGAGATCAATCACCACCGCTGGAAGGATCAAAAGAAGCGGGAACGGTGGAGGAACCATGTGGGTGACCGGGTTAAAAATAGGAGCCAGCCTGGGTTGAGCGGGAAAGAGCGGCAGAATCCAAATCATCAGGCATTCGATCAGGAGGTAAACTGCGGCGACGCGGGTGACCGGCCAGGAGGTTCGACCAGCAAGTCCCAAGGATATCAAACGAAACGGAAAGGTCACGGCACAGACCTGATAAAAAATGGCCGCGTGTTGCAGATTGGGAAAGGTATATTCCATCACGAAGACGCCGGCCATCACGACGAATATTCCACCGACATAGATAAACAGCCCGCTGCCTGCGCCGTCCTGCAGGCGGTTTTGGCGGGCAAGCACCAGAAGCAACGCGCCAAAAATAATGCCAAACATTCCCAGACCGAGCAGGGCGTGAGGCGGACTGATAATTTTGACGTCGAGACCATAAGCGTTGTGCCACCAGTTGTCGAAAGGTCCGGAAGTGAGCATGGCCACGGCCCCCCAGATGGCCACCCAGGCTCCCAACGGGGCATGCGCGCCGAAGACCCGAACCGTGGCGGCACTTTCCGCCGGACCGGCCATGAAAGTATGTTTGACAGCAAGCCATCCGCCGACACATCCCCCCAAAGCACCGCCAAGGTAAATGACCATGTGGGCCGGCGTCCAAAACGAGTCGCGTCCGATGGTCTCGTGCCATGAGATGTCCCACATGATGCCGATGGTGATGCAGGAAGCGGCGAGGGCGAGTAGAAGGCCGGGCCATAATGCCGGAACGCTCCCGGATGGTTGCGTCGTCGTCGGAGTGGAAGCTTCCGGTCCTGATTCTGAAATTCCGTGCATGACTTGTGGCTTTGTCTTGGAGCAGGTGGAATTCTCGCAATCCCAACTAATCGGCATGGCGGTTGAGTGTAAACCGAATAATTGTCAGGGTCAATTGCCTCTTTCGAAAATCCGCACCTTCGCGCTCGTGCGTGCGGTCAGATCGCCGGCTAGCAGGCATCCTGTCACGCCAGCCGTCCGCACCGCCGTTTGAAAAATATGGCGTGGCAACCCCCAACCCCCCATTCCCACAGCGCAACGCCTCTTTTCATCCCCAAGTGGGCTGCGCTCGAAATTAACGCGCAAAAAAAGATGGCGCGCTGATGCGTGCAAAACCGCGCTTGAACAAGTCCGGCGTTGGTGGTTGAATCGCCAGCGTCAATTAAAAACAAAGACCAGAAAACACACAACAAACAATTTGCGTAGCTTCGGCTGTTGTCCACAACGAAACGGGAAATTTGAATGGAAGACAGCGTTTGAAGGCACGCCCCCATCGGGCGTGTCTGAAAGCGTTCTTGCACGAAGTTCGCACCAAGGACGGTTGGAGAATTTTGGCTCGGAGTCCAAACGCGAAGCCCATTGACGCAAACACAAAGACTGTCTTCAGGGATGATTTGCAGACGACTTTTGAAAAGTTTCCGCAAGTGTATCGGGCCGACCTGTTCAACAGTGCGGAATTACAGGCGGCGTTTATCAGGAAATTCGACTGTCTTTGCGTTGGGTAGTCGCAGGACATCAGGCGGTTTGCTTGACAAAGATATTTCTGGAAGCCCGCGAACACGCTGCCAATTTCATCCGGTTTGGCGTTTGACTTGAATGAGCTTTTGTGAATACTAGTCATATTTGAAGGATATGCCGTCACAACCAAACCGCCAGTCATGAAATCCATCTGTCTGAAACCAGTATCCCTTTTAGCGTTGCTGGTGGGATTGTTTGTTTCACTCAATACAATGGCTGGATTCATGCCTCCGCAGGCGCAAATCCTGAGCGACATGGTGCTGGCCAACCACTATTTCACAAACGAATGGCCGACGCCGGGTTGCAGCAGCTGCCTTTCCGGAAGCCACCCCACCACCATCTGGACACGGGGAGTCTATTTTGAGGGTGACCTCGCATTATACCGGATCAGCCAAGATACCAACATTTACAACTACGCCGTGCAGTGGGGCACATTCCCCAGCTGGGGTTTGCGCTCCGGCGACACGGATACTGACCCCGATGATCAGTGCGCCGGTCAGGAGTATATTGAACTCTATCAGTTTGACACAACCCAGACCAACCGGTTGACTCACATCGTCAACAACGTAAACTACTGGACGAGCCGCAATGAAGGGCTGAGCTCGTGGACCTACGTTGATTCCATTCATATGTCCATGCCTGCGTTTGCCAAGCTTGGCGTGCTTAATTCCAATGTCCTCAGCACGCTTAAAACCAATTACACCTATTCGCCGCAGATGTATTCCTACTTCCATTTTATAAAGAACGTCTGGGGACATTCCAACGGCCTCTACAATGCCACCGACCACCTCTGGTGGCGGGACACGAACTTTCTGTCAAACTACACGGCGTCTGATGGAACAAAGGAAAAATGTTACTGGTCGCGCGGCAATGGCTGGGCTTTCGTCGCACTGGCGCGGACGATGGAGGTGCTGCCCACCAATGACCTGCACTATGCCGAATATTTGCAAACTTTCCAAGACATGGCGGTGGCCATCAAAGCGGTGCAGCGAACGGATGGTTTCTGGAACGTGAATCTTGCCTATACCAATGACTATCCCGGCCCGGAGTCTAGCGGCACGGCCTGCTTCACTTACGGACTGGCTTGGGGAATTCTGCACGGCTACCTCGACAGCAACACCTATCTTCCCGCCGTCATCAACGGTTGGAACGCTCTGGCCGTCGGCGCGCTACACCACAGCACCGGCACTGACAACGGCTTCCTCGGTTACGAACAAGGCAGCGGCGACCAACCTTCTTCCGCCCAGCCGGTCACCTATACGAGCGTGCCTGACTTCGACGACTTCGGATTGGGGCTGTTCCTGCTGGCCGGAAGTCAGGTTTACCAACTCAGCTCGGCGCCAGGCATTGTGCTAGCCACGCCGGTTTTGACGGGCAATCAAGTACAACTCAACTTTACAGTCATCAGCAGTCTTACCAACGCTACGCTCAACCTGCTTCAGACCGGCCAATTGGGGACGGGCTGGACGACGAATACGACCGCCGAGCTTATAACCAATGTCCCCGGCATTGCTTATTCGTTCACTGACACGAATAATGCTACAGCCCAGTTCTATCGAATCCAGATTGTCCTCTGACTGGTGACACACAATCACACTTGGTTCACGAGCACGGCTTAACACGGATGGCGCAAATCAGCCGATAGGTGTTGCCGCATACGTTGAACACCACGACCGGATTTCCAACGAGTTTTCATCCATCCAGACACGGCAAAGCGAGTCAAAAACAATGCCAGAAAAACGCAAAGTCGGCGTGATGCTGGCAATAAAAACTTGGTGCGAATGGCTGGATTCGCTGCCATTTAACAGCATTGATTTTGCTGCGATGAACCTAAGAGGAAAACAAATGTGACGAGCCTGACAAATATGGTGACGTTAAACGGGAATGACATAGGGTAAACACCCCATGGCAACCGCGAGGCATTTCGGCTTATTTTAGTGGCCGGCCGGGCGTGACGTCGAGGCCGGTAAAAACTCAAGCTGACCCGGTGGCCACCCATGATAATAAAACCCAACACGCTTGCTTTGCGAGCCGACACCCTTCGGGTGATTTTTAACCAATGTTTTCCACGATACTCATTATCGCTTAATGCGCGTTTTATTGCCGCGCTTTGTTTTTCGATGCTGATTGTGCTTGCTGCTGGCTGCAAAAAAAAGCCTGCCCTACCGCCGCCACCGGAAGTCCAGGTCATCACGCTTGCACCGACGAATGTTCCAATTTTTGAGGAATGGATTGGCACGCTGGACGGTTTTGTGAATGCGCAGATTCACGCGCAAGTGACCGGCTATTTACTTACGCAAAATTACGCCGAAGGCAGCGAGGTGAAAAAAGGCGATTTGCTTTTCCAAATTGATCCGCGCCCGTTTCAAGCCGAACTGGATCAAGCCCTGGCGAAGCTGGCGCAGGACAAAGCGCAGGCGGGCAAAACGGAACTGGACGTGAAACGCTACACGCCGCTCGCTCAAGAACAGGCCATCAGCCAGGAAGAATTGGACGACGCCATTCAAGCGAATCTTGGGGCGGATGCACAGGTCAAAGCGGACGAAGCGGCCATTGAAAACGCGCAGTTGAATCTCAGCTTCACCAAAATTAAGTCGCCAATTGACGGCCTTGCCGGAATCGCGCTCGCGCAAATCGGCGATTTAGTCGGGCAATCGGGCGGCAGCGTGCTCACGACCGTTTCGACCATCAATCCGATAAAGGTTTATTTTCAAGTCAGCGAGCAATCGTATGTGGCCTTTTGGCGGCGTTTGGTCGGTTCGGGAAATGCGGATGAGAATTTTCCGCTGCAAGTGATTTTTTCGGATGGTTCGGTTTATCCCGTAACTGGGAAATTTTTCTTCGCCGACCGGCACATCAATCCCGATACCGGCACGTTGCAAATCATCGGACTTTTTTCAAACGCAAACTATATGTTGCGCCCCGGCCAATACGGTCGCGTGCGCGCGCAAACGCAAACAATAACGGACGCACTACTCGTGCCTCAACGCGCCGTAACGGAACTTCAGGGCACATATCAAATCGCCATCGTGGGTGAGACGAACACGGTGCATCTACAATCCGTCACAGTCGGCGAGCAGATCGGCTCGGACTGGATTATTGAAAACGGTCTCAAATCCGGTGACCGCGTCGTGGTCGAGGGCGCGCAAAAAGTTAAGGAAGGCGCAATCGTCAATCCAAAACCATTTGGTTCGGAGACGAATCAAACCAGTCAAGCCGATACAAATTCCGCGACGCAAACGAACACTTCAAAATAATTTTCCCGGCGCGTTTTCGCCATGTATAAATTCTTCATCAACCGCCCGATTGTCGCGATGGTCATTGCCATTTTGATGGTGATCATCGGCGCGGTTTCGATGGTGAGCCTGCCGGTCGCGCAATTTCCCAATATCGTTCCGCCGGAGATCCGCATTCAAACCACGTTTCTCGGCGGCGACGCGCAAACGCTTGCTCAGTCCGTCGCAACGCCCATTGAGGAACAAATGAGCGGCGTGGACAACATGAATTACATGTATTCCATCAGCGCCAACAACGGCGTCATGCGCATGGGCGTGAATTTCGATGTAAAAACTGATCCGAACATTGATCAAGTGCTCGCGCAACTCCGCGAAAGGCAGGCCGAGGCGCAACTGCCGCAATCCGTTCAAAATTATGGCGTCACCCTTTTGAAATCGCCGTCGAGTCCAATGATGTTGATCGGCCTTTCGTCGCCCAACGGCACGCACGACGCGACGTTTCTCGCGAATTATGCCTACATCAATCTGGTTGACCAGATCACCCAATTGAAGGGAGTTTCCAACATCAATGTTTTCGGCGCCGGCCAATACGCGATGCGTTTTTGGGTCAAGCCCGATCAACTTGCAACACTGAACCTCACCGTCAATGACATCCTCACCGCCATCAACGCGCAGAACAATGTCAATCCCGCCGGGCAGGTCGGCGGCCCGCCGACGCCGCACGGACAGGAATTCACTTACGCCATCACCGCGCAAGGTCGGCTCGTTACGGAAAACGAATTTGGTGACATCATTGTCCGAGAAAATCCAGACGGCTCGGTCGTGCGGTTGAAAGATGTCGCGCGCGTCGAACTCGGCGCGCAACTTTACAATATCGTCGGCCGATTGAACGGCAAGCCATCGGCGATTTTGGCGATTTATCAGCTGCCCGACTCCAATGCGCTCGATGACGAAAAAGCCGTGCTCAAACTTATGGCCAAACTCAAACAGAGTTTTCCTGCCGATCTGGATTACGCCGTCTCGCTTGACACCACGCTCGCCGTTTCCGAAGGCATGCACGACATCATGCGCACGCTCGTTATCGCGCTGATTCTGGTCGCCGTCGTTGTTTTTATTTTTCTGCAAGGCTGGCGCGCATCGCTCATTCCGCTGCTCGCCGTGCCGGTGGCGCTCATCGGTACGTTCGCCTTTTTCCCCATCTTCGGGTTTACATTGAACACGCTTTCGCTCTTCGGTTTGGTGCTGGCGATTGGGCTGGTGGTGGACGACGCCATTGTGGTCGTCGAAGCCACCGAACGTCACATCGAAGAAGGCATGAAGCCCAAGGACGCCGCGCTCAAGGCCATGCAGGAAGTGGCCGGGCCGGTCGTTTCGCTCGCGCTCATTCTCGCGGCGGTTTTTATTCCGACCATATTCATCGCAGGCATCACCGGGCGGCTTTACCAGCAATTCGCGCTGACGATTGTCATTTCCGTCATGTTGTCGGCGTTCAACGCATTGTCGTTGAGTCCTGCGCTCGCGGCATTGTTGTTAAAGCCAAAGGAAAAGAATAAATCACGCGGACCACTCGGAAAGTTTTACGACTGGTTCAACCGCGTCTTCGACAAAACACGCGACGGTTACCTCAAAGTCGTCGGCACGCTGATTCGCAAGGGCATGTTTACCGTGATCATGCTCGCGACAATTTTGCTGGTTGCGCTCTTGCTGGGTGCGCGATTGCCGACGGCATTTTTGCCGGTGGAAGACCAGGGTTACGCTTACGTCGTCGCGCAACTGCCCTACGCCGCGTCGCTCGAACGCACCGATGCCGTTTGCAAAAAAATCGAGGACATTTTGAAAAACACGCCGGGTGTAAAATATTACACAACCGTCGAAGGATTCAGCTTGTTGAGCCAGGTGCAGGCCACTTACAACGCGTTCTTCTTTGTAACGCTCCAGCCGTGGAGCAAGCGGACAAAAACCGACGAACAAATCACGGCGATCAACAAGCACATCAACGGAGAACTGGCCAAGCTGACCGAAGCGACGGCCGCTGCATTTTCGCCACCGTCCATTCCCGGTGTCGGCACCTCCGGCGGTTTTACTTTCATCTTGGAAGACCGCTCGGGCAGTCAGGACCCTTCATTTCTTACGCAAAATCTCGACAAGTTCATGGCCGCCGCGCGTAAGCGTCCCGAACTGGCCGGCATCATGACGACATATTTGCCAAGCGTGCCGCAGGTGTTCGTCAAGGTGGACCGCGACAAGGTTTTGAAGCTGGGCGTTCCACTCACCGACGTTTACAACACGCTGCAAACCTTCATGGGCGGAAATTTTGTGAATTATTTCAACCGCTTCGGACGGGTATGGCAGGTCTATCTTGAAGCCGAAGACCAATATCGCGCCCGCGCCGAAAATCTTTTGCAGTTTTATGTGCGCAACAAACAAGGGCAGGCCGTCCCGCTTTCCGCGTTCACGGAAATTCAACATCGCACCGGCCCCGAATTTGTCATGCACTACAACGAATATACCTGCGCGCAAATCAACGGCGCGGCCGCGCCCGGTTACAGCTCCGGCCAGGCGACGAAAGCGCTCGAGGAAGTTTTCGCGCAAACCATGCCGCCGGGTATCGGCCATGATTATTTCGGCATGTCGTTTCAGGAACAACAGGCGGCGGCAGGCGTTTCCACTACGCTCATTTTCAGTCTTTCAGTCCTGTGTGTTTTTCTGATCCTCGCCGCGCAATTTGAAAGCTGGTCGCTGCCCATGAGCGTTTTGCTCGGCACGCCCACGGCCATTCTGGGGGCCTTCCTCGCGTTGACCCTGCGCGGATTTCAAAACAATGTCTATGTGCAGATCGGTTTGATCATGCTGATCGGTCTGGCCGCAAAAAACGCCATTCTCATTATTTCTTTTGCCAAAATGGAATATGAAAAGGGCAAGCCGATTACCGAAGCCGCGCTGACCGGCGCGCGCATCCGGTTGCGACCCATTTTGATGACTTCGCTTGCGTTCATTCTCGGCTGTCTGCCGCTCTGGCTCGCAACCGGTTCCGGCGGTGTTTCGCGCCAAACCCTCGGCACCGTAGTCATTGGCGGAATGCTGGGCGCGACGTTCGTGGACATTTTTATCGTGCCTGTCACTTTTTCCGTCGTCGAAAAACTCGCTGCGCGTTTCAGCAAAAAGAACCGCGAAGAACACACGCAAAAACCGCCGGAGCCAAATGGATGAAAAAATTAGTCCAAAGGCTAATTTCCAATGTCCAAAGCCTGCCGAATGCGCGGACTTTTGGACTTTGGACTTTGGGCATTGGACTTTTGACTCTCGTCGGTTGTGCGGTCGGGCCAGATTACAAACGTCCGCCTATCAACGCGCCTGAGGCATTTCGCGGTGAAATTGAAGTTTCGACAAACTCGTTCGCCGATCTTCCGTGGTGGCAGGTTTTTCACGACGACAATTTGCAGAACCTGATTCGGATTGCGCTCACGAATAATTACGATTTGCGAATTGCCGTCACGCGCGTAGAGCAGGCCCGCGCCGTTGCAGCGGAAGCGCGCGCGGGATTTTTCCCGCAATTAGATTACGCCGCAATCGCCGGTTCAGGGCGAAATGTCGCCGACAATATGCCGTCGCCATCCGGCACCGGCGGCACGGTTTTTGCGGCTGATGCAAATGCCTCGTGGGAAATTGATTTGTGGGGGCAAATCCGCCGTCTCAACGAATCCGCTCGCGCCCAATTTCTTGCGAGCGAAGAAGCCCGGCGCGACGTGATGATTTCGCTCATCGCCCAGGTCGCCGAGGATTATTTTCAATTGCTCGCGCTGGACAACCAGCTTGCCATTGCGCGACAAAGCACCAATTCATTTGGTGAAAGTCTGAAAATATTCAACCAGCGATTGCGAGGCGGCGTGGCGTCAATCCTGGAGACTTCATCCGCCGAAGCGCTGATGGATGCCTCCGCTGCGACCATCCCCGAACTCGAACAGCAAATATCTTTGCAGGAAAATCAATTGAGCGTTTTGCTCGGACAAAATCCTGGTGTTATTTTGCGCGGAATCGCATCACTCGAAAAACAAATGTCGCCTGAAGTTCCAGCCGGTTTGCCGTCCGCGTTGCTGGAACGGCGGCCGGACATTCGCGAAGCCGAGCAACAATTGCGTTCCGCCAATGCGCAGGTTGGCGTGGCAAAGGCAGATTTTTTCCCGCAACTGAATCTGACGGGATTGTTCGGCGAAGCCAGTCCGGAACTTTCCGCGTTCACTTCCGGCGGTGATGTTGCGTGGAGTATTGCTTCCGGCTTGACCGGTCCCATTTTTCATGGCGGCCGGCTTCGGGCGCAATACGCGCAAGCCCGCGCTGCCCGCGAACAATTTACGTTGCAATATCAGGCTGTCGTGCTGAATGCGTTTCAGGAAATTTCTGATGCATTGGTTTCGCGTGAAAAATCCGCCGGCGCACGGACGGAACAAAGCCATGCCGTTGAAGCCTACAAAATAGCCGTGAAAATCTCGATGGAACGATACCGAATGGGCAACGCGGATTACTATGAAGTTTTGCAAGAACAGCAACTGCTATTTCCGGCGGAAAATACGCTCGTGCAATTTCAGCTTAACCAACTGCTAGCGGTCGTGCAACTTTACCGCGCACTCGGCGGCGGCTGGCAATTGCCGGCAACGGTCGCCAAATAATTTAAAGCAAAATGTGGTTTGCTGCCACCTGGCTGGGCAAAAGTGGCGAAGGTGGATCTCCGATGGGTCGCCGCCAGTTTCGTGCAGAACATTTTTCACCATTACCAACAATTTGTCGAACGTGTATGGTTCGAGCAGCATCTTCACGGGTTCACGGTGCCGAACCGCGTTGCTGTTGTGAACCAATCCACGTGATAATATTCCACACCCGCCGCGAGCAGTTTGCCGACGACCTCGGGGAACGACAACGTGCCGTCCAGCGTCCCGCGCGCCGCTTCGAGAATCAGTTTTGAATCCATGCCCAAGGATTAAAAGTTTTCCGGGCGAAATGAAGGAAAATTAAACGGTGCTTTGACACCAATCTCACGAATTTTCACCAATTTAATTCACACTTGGAATTTTTCGATTCGTTCCAGAAATGGGCATACCAATGAAACTTTAACCGTGCAACGTTAAGTGTTTCAGATGATGGCGTTGGCATGACAAGCAACATCATCACAAAATATCTTTTGGGCGTGGCTTCAGACTGCTGGCACTCATCCGATTTCTTTGCAGATCATCCCGGCCTGCTTAATGATGGTTTTTCTCCAGTCGGCAGATTCGGCATCGGCTTTTTGTCCGTATTTATGCTGGACCGCAATATTGCAGTAACAACTCAAACTCAAGGGGGTCCCTGTTTAACTTGCAGGCACCTTAAATCCAGACAACCGCGCCTTGATTAGCGGTAGGGTAACACCCCATGGCACTCATCCTGTTCCACGCCTAATGTGGACTTCGAGACAAAAAACTTTTCCTTGT
>Ga0182018_10000124_pt1 | contig 95873 bp, 82 predicted proteins | sample 812P2MmetaG_FD_120490 | JGI IMG/M metagenome (GOLD analysis project Ga0182018, IMG submission 120490) | Permafrost microbial communities from Stordalen Mire, Sweden - 812P2M metaG | ecosystem: Environmental > Terrestrial > Soil > Wetlands > Permafrost | place: Sweden: Stordalen | collected...
AGGCCGCGCGCGTGTTCTCGGTGACCTCATCGGAATCGTAATCGAGCAGCCGCCGCTCCGAATCCATGGCGACATTCTCCAGTACGGTTCCGAAGCGGATGGCATTCCAGATCTGCGGCTCGTTCTGCCGGGAGAGCCGGATGCACTTGGCATAGCATCCGCCTTCGAAATTGAAGACGCCGGTTTCGCCCCAACCGTGCTCGTCGTCGCCGATCAGCCGGCGTTGCGGATCCGCCGACAGGGTAGTCTTTCCGGTGCCCGAAAGCCCGAAGAACAAGGCCGTATCGCCGGAAGCGCCCACGTTGGCCGAGCAGTGCATGGGAAGGACGCCACGGACCGGCAGCAGGTAGTTCAAAATCGTGAATGCCGATTTCTTCATTTCCCCGGCATAGCTGGTACCGCAGATCAGCACCACCCGCTTCTTGAAACTCAGCACAATGCAGGTTTCCGAATTGGTCCCGTCCTCCGCCGGATCGGTTTGGAATCCGGGCGCGAACAGGATGGTGAATTCCGGGTTATGCTCCTCTGTTTTGTCCGGTTCCGCGCGAATGAACAACTGGCGCGCGAACAAGCTATGCCAGGCCAGTTGGCTCACCACGCGGATGGGCAGGGTGAGCGACGGATCGGCGCCCACAAAACAATCCTGCACGTACACGTCCCGACCCTGCCAATGGGCCAACATCTTGGAATAGATCCGGTCGAACTGGGCTTCGGTAAGCGGCCGGTTTACGGGTCCCCAGTGCACGTTATTCTCGGTGACCTCATCGCGAACGATGAACTTATCCTTCGGGGAACGTCCCGTGAATTGCCCGGTGCGAACCACGAATGCGCCGCCCGATGCGAGACTCCCCTCGCGACGTTGAATGGCGTGTTCCAACAATTGGGCGGTGCCCAGATTCCAATATGCGGTGTTGACATTCCGCAATCCATGGCGGTCCAACCCAAATCGGCTGGGGTGACTGCCGGCGTTTGCAATTTGTTTGCGATGGTTTAGCATACTCGGCTATTTTCCAGTTGTCTCTGAGGAACTCTATCGTAATATGGTCTCATGAACCGGCTTCAGGGGGTACTGGTCCTGACATTTCCGCTGATATACCACTGCGCCTATGCTCAAGTCATCGTCTTTGAGTCAAATGGGCTGAAATATCAGACACTTACGAAATCGGGCGTGACCATCATGTTCGCCCATTTGCCGCCCCACATCCATCAGTACACCATCCTGCAGGTGACGGCCACCAACGGTTCTCCGGGCCCGTATGTACTTCGTCCCGAAGATTTCTCCTATGTCCGCGAGACATCCGAAGTGCATGCCGTGGCCGCCAAGACCGTGATCCAGATGCTGATGGAAAAGGGCAGCGGGAGCGACGTCATCAAACTGGTGACGGCTTATGAGACCTGGATTTCCGGGATTCCCGATTACCATCCCACGAGTGGTTACGAGCAGCGCCGCCAATCCGCTCTCGGCATGGGAGCGAGCAGGCTGCGATCGGCGGCTGCCGCCAGCGCCATCGCATTCGTCCAGACGAGGCTAGCCACCGGAGAATCCACCGACGGCGCCGTCTTTTTCGCCAGCAAGGGAAAGCCGTTGGTGGGAGGGCGGTTGGTGGTGAGGACGAATACGGACGTCTTTGAATTTAATGAAGAGTAGACAGGTAACAGTTTGCAGTCGTCGAATCTGGCCGATCCACAGCCAGCGTCGGCTCGTGGGCCTTTTCAACTGTCTGCTGTCTACTTCAAATCATACCCACGGATCAGATTAAACGTCCTCTTCCACCTCGTCTTCGTGAAGAAGTGGGTCACTACGTCGACTATGTGATCGAAACCAATGTTGCCGTTGGTCAGGTCGGCGGTGGGGGCTTCGAACGACCAGTAAATGATCAGTGGCGTGCCTTCGATATTCTCGCGGGGGACGAATCCCCAGTAGCGGCTGTCGGCGGAATCGTCGCGGTTGTCGCCCATCGCGAAAATGCAGTTAGGCGGGACCACCAGTTCGCCGTTCACGACGTGATTTTCCAGCATGTCGCGCGCTCGCTCGGGGAGTGGGGGAGTTTGAGAGGACGGAAAATTGTCGCGGTACTGATCCACGTAGCTGGTCACGTGTTTCACGTACGGCTCGTTCACCGGGTGGCCGTTCAGAACGAGCTGCTTGTCTACCAGCTTGATGTGGTCGCCGGGGATTCCGATAGCGCGCTTTACGTAGTCCTCCTTAATATTCTCCGGGTAGCGGAATACAATAATGTCCCCGCGCCTCACGTCGCGGTAGGGCAATAGATGGCTGGAAAGGGCGCCGGAAGGCGAATAAGTCAGCTTGTCCACCAGTACGTGGTCGCCGATCAGCAGGGAATCTTCCATGGACGCGCTGGGAATCACGAACGCCTGCACCAGCGTAGTGGTTGCGAATAGCAGCAGAACGATGGTGACGGTCCATTCCGCGATGAACCCCCGCTTGACGTCGTGAGTGACCTCATTGTAGCGGCTCCATAGCCGCTTCCACGGGCGGGGTTCGGTCTCTTGTGTCTGAGTCTCCACAGCAGCCATTGTATCGGATGGGACGCGGGAACTTCCCGGCCTTTGGTACAATCGCCCTCAAGGGGGGCACGTGCCCAAAGCCACTCAGGAATTTCCCCGTACCCTCGGGATGCTTCGCCAGAGTTCTTTTTCCGAGGCCAGACTCGCAACCCGCAGCGTAAAAGACGAGCTTCGCGCCAATCTCATTTGCAAGATTCAGCGCGGCGAGAGCCTGTTTCCGGGCATCGTCGGCTATGAGGACACGGTGGTGCCGCAGGTGGTCAACGCCATTCTGTCGCGGCACAACTTCATCCTGCTGGGCCTGCGCGGCCAGGCCAAGACGCGCCTCATCCGCATGCTCACCACCCTGCTGGACCCGGTGGCGCCTTACGTGGAAGGCTGCGAAATCCACGACAACCCCTACCGGCCCATTTGCCGCCCCTGCCGCGACCGCATCGCTGCCGAAGGCGACGACACACCCATCGCCTGGCTGGCATCCGGCCAGCGTTACGTGGAGAAGTTGGCCACCCCCGACGTCACCATCGCCGACATGATCGGCGATATCGATCCCATCAAAGCGGCCCGCGGCGGCCACGACATCTCCGACGAGCTGACCGTCCACTTCGGCCTGCTGCCCCGCGCCAACCGCGGCATCTTCGCCATCAACGAACTGCCCGATCTTTCCGGCAAGATTCAGGTGGGTCTCTTCAACATCATGCAGGAAGGCGACGTGCAGATTAAGGGCTACCCCGTCCGCCTGCCGCTCGATCTGATGCTGGTGTTTACCGCCAACCCCGAAGACTATACCGCCCGCGGCAAGATCATCACGCCGCTCAAAGACCGCATGGGCAGCGAAATCCGCACCCACTACCCCACCGCCATCGAGCAGGCCATCGCCATCACCGCCCAGGAAGCGTGGCTTCGCCGCACCTCGCCCATCGAAGTCCGAACCCCCGATTACATTCGGGAAGTGGTGGAGCAAATGACCTTCCTGGCGCGGGAAGACAAGCGTGTCGATAAGCGGTCGGGCGTCTCGCAACGCCTCCCCATTTCGGCGCTCGAGAACGTGGTCTCCAACGCCGAGCGCCGCGCGCTCAAAGCCAAGGACACTCTGGCCGTGCCGCGCATCGTCGATGTCTATGCCGCGTTGCCCGCCATCACGGGCAAGCTGGAGCTGGAATACGAAGGCGAGCTCAAAGGCGGCGACACCGTAGCCCGCGAACTGATCCGCGCCGCCGTGGGAAAGGTCTACGATCATTATTTCGATGGCTCGAACGTCTCGAACATCATCCAATGGTTTGACCTGGGCGGCTCGCTCCGCCTGGACGAATCCATCGATTCGGCCAGTATGGTGCAGCAGCTTTCCGGCATTCAGGGCCTCATGGAGAAGACCAAGGCGCTGGGACTGACCGCGAACGAGCCCGACGCTGTCCGCGCGGCCGCCGCCGAATTCATCCTGGAAGGATTGCACGCCCACCGCCGCATCAGCCGCAGTGAAGAGCGCGGATTCGCCGCCGAAGAGAAGCGCCGCGAACAGACCCGCGAACGCGAAGAGGGTCGCGGCGAACGGCCGAACTTCCGGAAGCAGTTCAACTGAGGCCCGCTCGATGAAGTGGATTCACTATTCGAAATACACCGGTGAAGACCTCGGCATCGACGCCGACAAGCTTCTGCAGGCCCTCGCCGATTTCCTGTTGCAGAGCGGCTTCCAGTCGCAATCCATGGGGTTCAGCGAATGGGACGAACACACCCTCGAAAACCTGAAAGACGCCATCCGCCAGGCCCTCGAAAACGGCAAGCTCTTCGATGACGAAGCCCTCCAGGAAATGATGGAGCAGCTCCAGAGCATGTCCGCCGAGCAGGTGGAACACCTGGTCGACCGGCTCATTCAGAAGATGGTGGACGAAGGCCAGATCACGGTCGAAGAGCCCGGCCAGCCGCAAGCTCCCGGACCCGGGGCAGGCAACGCTCCCGAAACCAGGGTCCGCTTCGAGGTGACCGACAAATCGCTCGACTTTCTGGGCTTCAAGACGTTGAAGGATCTGCTCGGATCGCTCGGCAAGAGCAGCTTTGGCCGCCACGATACCCGCGACCTGGCGACTGGAATTGAAGCATCCGGTTCGTCGAAGCTGTATGAGTTCGGCGATACCCTGAATCTGGACATCAGCGAGACGCTCTTCTCCGCCATCCGCCGCGAAGGCGTCAAAGTGCCGCTCGACATGCGGTATGAGGATCTGCACGTCCACCAGTGCGAGTATCAGAGCTCCTGCGCCACCGTGCTGATGCTGGATTGCAGCCACAGCATGATCCTTTACGGAGAAGATCGCTTCACACCCGCCAAGAAGGTGGCGCTCGCGCTGGCGCACCTGATCCGGACGCAGTATCCCGGCGACAGCCTGCGGTGCGTGCTGTTCCACGACACCGCCGAGGAACTGGACATCAGCCAGCTTGCGCGCGTGCAGGTGGGCCCGTACTACACCAACACTCGCGACGGCTTGATTCTGGCGCAGCGGCTGCTCAAACAGGAACGCAAGGACATGCGCCAGATCGTGATGATCACGGATGGCAAGCCGAGCTGTCTCACCCTGGAAGACGGCCGTCTCTATAAGAATGCTTTCGGCCTGGACCCGCTGGTGATCAGCAAGACGCTGGAGGAAGTGGGCCGCTGCAAAAAGCAGGGTATCCTGATCAACACCTTCATGCTGGCCACCGATTACGGATTGGTGAACTTCGTCCAGAAGGTGACGGAGATGTGCCGCGGCAAAGCGTATTTCACGACGCCGTATACGCTGGGGCAGTATCTGCTGATGGACTACATGAATCGGAAGACGCGGACGGTTCACTGAGCGGAGCCCAACTGAATTGTCTGCCGACACCGTGCGACGGAGCGAAGCTAAGTCCTATCGGCCTGCGGAGCCTCTATGGCGGCTTGCAAACTGCCCGCCCCACGCTCCGTGTTAGTCTTGGAATCGATGCGCAAATTCCTGGCTGCGGTCTTAGCCGCGCTTTGTGTGCCCCTACCGCTCTTCTCCTGGGGAGGCGAGGGACACGACCTGGTAGCCCGTATTGCCCAAGCGGAGCTCACCCCCAAAGTCCGTGCCAAAGTGGACGCCATCCTCGGCCCCAACGTGACCATCGTGTCCATCTCCAGTTGGGCCGATTCCATCCGCCGCCAACGCGACCAGACCGGGCCCTGGCACTATATCGATATCCCCATCGACCAGCCGCATCTCAATATGGCCCGCGACTGTCCGAAGGGCGATTGCGTCATCCAGGCCATCGCCAATTTTCGCGCCGCGCTCAAAAATCCGGCCACGCCGGCTGAACAACGCAAAGAGGCCCTGATGTTCCTGGTACATTTCATCGGCGACATGCACCAGCCGCTGCACTCCTCCGACAATAAGGACAAGGGCGGCAACGATGTCCGCGTCCTGATCGCCGGCGCCGAACGGCCCAGCAATCTACACAGCGCCTGGGACAGCGGATTCCTGGGCCGTATGGGCAAAGAGGACGACCTCTACCCCGCCATGCTGCAGGAAGCTGAAAAGAACCGGAAGAAATGGTCCAAAGGGAGCGTCCAACAATGGGCGGAGGAATCGCACCAGGAAGCCGTCGACGTCACTTACGGAAAACTGCCGGTCAAGCCAGTGGCGGGAACGCCGAACACCACGCCGATCCCGCTCGACGCCGCCTATGAACAGGCCGCCGATCCCGTGATCAAAATGCAGATCGAAAAGGCCGGCGACCGGCTGGCGCGGGTATTGAACGACACGTTAAAGTAGGGCAGCAACCATGAGCACACGAATCGCAACCGAATCCCCCGCGGCGCCGCTCTGGCTGGGTGGCACGGCCGCAATTGCGATGCTGGTCCATCTGTACCTGGTCTTCATGTGGGTCTCCACCGAGAGCACCATGGGGATCATTCAGCGGATCTTCTATTTTCATGTCCCCGCCGCCATGGTCGCTTTCGTGGCCTGCTTTGTGGGCGGCGTCGCCAGCATCCTGTACCTGGTGAAACGCGACAACAAGTGGGACGACCTGTCGGTGGCCGCCAACGAAACCGTGGTGGTGTTCGAAGCCATCAACATCATCATGGGCTCCATCTGGGGGCGGCGCGTGTGGGGCATCTGGTGGACCTGGGACGCCAAACTTACCTCCGCCTTTCTGCTCTTTTTCCTGTATGTGGCGTATCTGCTGATTCGCCGCGCCACCCCGGTGGAAGTCCGCGCCACCGTCTGCGCGGTCATCTGCATTCTGGGAATGCTGGACGTGCCGCTAATCTACATGTCCAACCGGATCTTCCGCACGCAGCATCCGGCGCCCGTGATCGGCGGCGGTGAAGGATCGGGCATCGCGCCCGACATGCTGTTCACCTTGTTCTTCGGGATGTTCGCCATGCTGCTGCTGTGGGGATGCATTGTCCGCTTGAGAAGGCGCGTAGCCCAACTGGAAAGGGCGGGCGAAGACCTGACCCGGCGCACCAATGAAATGATCGACCAAGGAGTCTGACGATGGAAAATCTGAATTGGTTGTTTTACGCCTACGGCATCGGGATTGGGTTGTTGTTCGTGTACATCTTCCTGATCTCGCGCCGCGAAGGCGCCCTGCGCCGCCGCATCGCCGATCTGCAGGCCACGGTGGAAGAGCACTGGAAGAAGTAACACCGGCGCTACTGCTTCACAGTCTCTTCCACCCGCAACTTCGCCAGCGGACCGCTCACCCGCATCTCGCGCGAGCCGTTGGTTAGCAGGACGATCACGTGGCCGTTCTCCTGCGTGGCGCCGTTGCCGGTGAAGGTATCGTCGGTGTCGCGGAGGCTGAGACCGGTCAGGTGGAGACGCGGGCCGGCCGGAGCCCACGTCAGGTGAAAAGTGCCCCCGACGCTGCGGCATGCGGTCAACGCCCCCAGGTCCCAACTGGAGCCCGTGAACGTTCCTTCGGAAGTCAGGTTCGTGAGCAATTGCGTGCCCCATCCGTAGGTCGCAACCATTCCTTCCACGTCCAGCTTTCCGGTAAGGTAGTCCAGTCCTTTGAGCTTCACGGCAACGCGATACGAGGGACGCGTGCCGCGCAAGCTCACTGCCAGCCTTCCCGTGAGGGCCGCGCGGCCGAAGGTCGCCTGGGCCGCCTCCAGGTCCACGCGCTCGGCCACCCACAACAGACGGGCTTTCAGCCCTTCCAGGTGGAATCCGGCCAACGACAGATCGTCAATCTGCACTGTGCCTTCCACTCCCCTCTGCTGTAGCCACTCGGGGGGAGCCGCGCGGCCGAGCGCCTGCGCCAATAGACCGGTATTGCGCCGCAAGGTGGGCGCGAATTCGGCGTCGAGATCGGCGGCATCGAGATCGGCGGCGTGCAGGTGTACCCGGTGCGGATGCACCGCGGTGGGTTCGTAGCGGTAGTCTCCGGTGAAGGCGAGTTTCCCCGCCGTGGCCGTCACACGATCCAGGACGACCCGTGAACCATCGATCTGCGCATGCGCCGACGCCAACTGCAGCGGATCCGCCATGCCGGGCACCGCCACTTGGGCGTCGCGGACATCGAGCGTGCCCGTCCAGCCGGCCTTGGACGGCGCGCCAACAACCTGGGACCGGTAGTGCAATTGTCCGCTCCACCGCCCGGACCGCACCTGTTCGAGCCAGGGCACGGCGGCGAGGAATACCTGCGCGCGCAGCGTGGAGACATCCATGGAGTCGCCGGAAATCGATAAGTCCAGGACCTCGCTATCCATCGCGTAATCGGCTTCAATCCGCGCCTGGTCGGTAGCGGTGCCCACCAGGGTGGGCGAAAGACGCAGGTGGCCCTGCCCCACCACCAGGTACGCCTGTTCGCAACCGATCGGCGGGGAATCGGGAATGGTGAGCACCGCGCCGTGAAATGCCAGTTCGCCCTGCCAGTTGCCTTCGCCGGAATACCCGATGGCGCCGTCGGCGGCGCCGGCCAGCTTCAGTTTGGGTGGAATTTCCGCGCCCATGTGGCGGGCCAGTTCCATCAGCGGCTCCAGCGGAAACCGGTTTCCATTCACCGAAACGGCCCAGCGAGGCTGCGTCAGGTAATTGCTGGCGCGGAAACGTACCGCCAGCGGCGCCGCCCCATTGCCTTCGGACGTGCTCTCCAGTTCGAGTTGCTGCCCGACCAGATCCAGCCGTCCACGGATGCGCAACGGCCAACCCTGACCGGGAGCCGGCATGAGGTCCCAGCGGTGGACATCTTCGACAAGGAGCCGCCCCTGGATGCCGATATTGCCGATGGGGCCGCCAAAATGGAGACGCGACGACAGCGTTCCATGGATGTTGCCGCTCTGGCCCCGCAGCAACGCCGTCAGTTCGCCCAAACCGGTGCGGTCGATCTCCATGTCGAGATCCACGCGCTCCGGGGCCACAAACCAGCGGCCGTTCAGCGTAAACGATCCCAAACCCGACTCCGGCCGGTCGGTGCGCGCCGGCTTGGCGGAACACTCCACCTTCCAGCCGCGTCCGATGGAACCGGGCGGCGAAATATCCAGATCCGTTTCGGTGAGATAGAAGATCGACTTTTCGTCGCCGAATTTGAAATTAATGCGGCTGTTGCGAATATGGATGGCCGGGGTGTTCAGCATGAGCGAACGGTCCACGAAGGACGAGAAATTCCAGCGGCCCCACTCCGCCGCCGGACCGCTCTTGGTGAGGTTGATACTGGCGTCCTCGAAGCGGATGGACGAGATCACAAACTTGCCGCCGAGCAGCGACCACAGGCTCGGCCGCACTTCCATTCCGCCATCCACATAGGCGACCGGCTCCAGGCCGATGGACGGATCTTCGTAAATGATCACCTGTTTCACGTACAAAGCGGGACCGCGGAGCAGGCTGAACTCCACGGGCGTACGGAACTCCACCTTCCGTCCCAGTGCCCGGCTGAGCGAGGCTTGCAGCCGCTCGCCGTAGCGGCCGGCGCTCTGGTACATGGCGACTGTGCAACCGGTAGCGGCCAGCGCCAGCACCAGAGCCGTGAGCCTGGCGGCCTTGCTCCGCCGCGCCTTCATAGCGCCGCTCCCATCAGCCGGCTGTATTCCTCGGGATTGTCGATATCGGCGAGGATGCCCGGGTCGTCCAGATCGAGAAACCGGGTTTCCGAAGCGTGGGCTCGCACCACGTCGCGAGCGGCTCCGTCCTCGGGCAACGCCAGGAATTCCGCAATCAGGTCCCGCGAAAACCAGATGGGATGCCCGTTCTTGCCCTGGTACCGCGGAACCCGCAAGCGGTTCGGGGCCGTGCGATCGAGCAGATGCCCGAGTGTGGCCGCCGTCACCACCGGGTGGTCCACCAGCGTGAAGAGCACGCCCGCCGCCTCAGGGGGCACAACGCGCAGACCGCACTGCATCGAACTGGTCTGTCCGCGCATGTACTGTTGGTTGCGTACAAAGGTCGCCGGACGCAGTGCCCGAGTCTGAATCTCATCGGCGGAAGCTCCCAGCACCACGATCACCGGGGAGCACACCTGCCCGAACAACCCCGCCAGAGTATCGAGAAACGTCTCTTCGCGATACGGCAGCAGCGCCTTAGGAGATCCCATACGCCGCGATTCGCCGGCCGCCAGAATCAACGCCGCACTGGACCCCTGGCCGGTCACTTCGCCAGCACGGGGGGCGCCGTTTCGCTAAATACCGACATTGCCAGCGAACGCCAGTTGGAGGCGGCGTTGCGGCGCACCGCGATCATTTCGGCCGCCACGGAAATGGCAATTTCCTCCGGAGAAATGGCGCCGATGTCGAGCCCCATGGGCGCAAACAGGCGATCGAAGGCTTCGCGCGGCAGGCCTTCCTTCTCCAGCTCGCGAACCACGTTGAGCACCTTCCGCTTACTGCCGATCATGGCGATATAGCGCGCGGGCGTGGCAATCGCCAACCGGAGCACGCGCATATCGTCGCGGTGGCCCCGCGTCACGATGATCAGGTAACTGGTCTCATTGATGGAAAGCGCCGGAAACGCCTGCTCATATTCGGCGGCGTGGACCGCTTCAGCCTCGGGGAAACGGTCGCGGTTGGCGAAGGATTCGCGGTCGTCGACGATCACGGTGGCGAATCCTGCCAGGTTGGCCACTTTGGAAAGGCTCTTGGAAATGTGGCCCGCCCCGAAAATGAAAGCGTGCGGCACGGGCAAGACGGGCTCGACGAACACTTCGAGCTGTCCGCCGCAAATCAGGCCGTTGTCATAAGCCGCGTCCTGCCCGAGGTTGAACGTCAGCCGTTTGGGTTTTTCCGTTTCAATCACCTCCCGCGCCGCGTTCCAGACCTCCGCCTCAACGCAGCCGCCACCGATGGTTCCGGCCATGGATCCGTCCTCGCGCACGAGAAGTTTGGCGCTCTCATAGCTGGGGATGGACCCGCGCACTTCGACGATGGTCGCGAGCGCGCACTTCTGCCCCAGACTGCGCAGACGCACTAATTCTTCGAAAACGTCCATTCCTTCGATATTGTAACGCGCGCCGGGATGCGTGGCAGGATGGCATTCTGCCCGGCCAGACGACCGTGTTCAACTTGCGGCAAGGGACGATACAATAACCGGTCTCATGAAGGGTTTCGATTCGCGCAGGGTAGCGATTGTCGGCGGGGGCATCGTCGGGTTGGCGGCGGCCTTCCGGCTGTTGGAGCGCTTTCCCGGGGCACGGGTTACGGTGCTTGAGAAGGAGGCCGGTGTGGGCCGGCACCAGACCGGGCACAATAGCGGCGTGCTGCACAGCGGTCTCTACTATAAGCCGGGGTCGGTGAAGGCGCGGATGGCGGTCACGGGGATCCGCCAGATGGTGGCGTTTTGCCAGGAGAACGGCGTGCCGCACGAGATTTGCGGCAAGCTGGTGGTGGCAGCGGATGAGAGCGAAGCGCCGCGGCTTCGCGACCTGGAGAAGCGCGGCGCCGCCAATGGGTTGGAAGGGTTGCAATGGCTTTCGCGGGATGAAATGCGCGAGATTGAGCCGCACGTGGGCGGCGTGGCGGCGCTGCGGGTACCGCAGGAGGGCATTGTCGATTATGCCGCGGTCTGCGCGGCGATAGTCGCGAAGATCGAGGTGTTCGGGGGACGCGTAGTGACCGGGGCACGCGTGGAGCGGCTGGAGCCTCGCGCGCCGGGCTGGGTGGCCGAGACCACCGCGGGCCCGTTCGAAGCCGAGTTTCTGATCAACTGCGCCGGTCTGCACTCGGACCGCGTGGCGGCACTGGCGGGTGAGAGGCGCGAGGTCCGCATCCTGCCGTTTCGCGGAGAGTATTACCAGATCCGCGAGGATCGGCAACACCTGGTGCGCAACCTGATCTATCCCACGCCCGACCCGCGGTTTCCGTTCCTGGGGGTGCATTTCACGCGGCTGATCCACGGCGGCATTGAGGCCGGTCCGAACGCGGTACTGGCTTTCGCGCGCGAAGGTTATCGCAAAACCGATTTCAATGCGCGCGACCTGTTCGATGCGCTGAGCTATTCCGGATTCTGGCGTTTCATGCGGAAATATCCGTCGATGTGCTGGTACGAGTTGCGGCGGTCATTCAGCCGGGCGCTCTTCTGCCGGTCGCTGCAACGGCTGGTGCCGGAGATCCAGCCGGACGACCTGACGCACGGAGGATCGGGCGTTCGCGCGCAAGCCATCGCTCCCGAAGGCGATCTGGTGCAGGATTTCCGGCTGATCGCCCGCCCGAACGCGCTGCACGTGCTGAACGCACCGAGTCCGGCAGCCACGGCGTCGCTGGCCATCGGGCAGGAAATTGTGACCATGGCGGCGGAGGCGGCGGGGTAGGATTGCGGAATGGCCTTCCGGACAACCTTCGCGATGCTGGCCGCGGCGCTGCTGATGCTGGCCGCAGCGCTGCCGATGCTGGCGCAGGAGCCGGCCAGGCGGCCGGACGGAGTGTATGCGGAGATCCGCACATCCAAGGGCTTGATCGTCGCCCGCCTGGAGGCGGAGCTGACGCCGATGACGGTGGCGAACTTCGTCGGACTGGCGGAAGGCACGATAGCGAATTCCGCGTTCGACGCCGGCCGGCCATTCTACGACGGCGCGGTCTGGCATCGCGTGGTACCGGGGCACGTCATCCAGACCGGCATCCCGCAGTCGGATCGCGCCAGGGGGCCGGGCTATCTGTTCCCCAATGAGATCCACGCGCTGTTGAACCACAATCGCGCGGGCATGCTGAACATGGCCAACGGCGGACCCAATACCAATGCCTCCCAATTCTGCATCACGCTGGGCGACCGCTCCTATCTCAACGGTGATTTTACGGTCTTCGGCGAAGTGGTGGACGGCCTGGATGTGGTGATGCATATCGCGCAGGGAGACGTGGTGGAGAGTGTGCGCATCGTGCGGGTGGGCTCCGCGGCACAGGCATTCCGTCCGGCCGCGGAATCGTTTCATGCCACGGTGAAGGCGGCCCAACAACGCTTGGCCGAGCACGAGGAGAAGAAGAAGCTGGCAGAGGAAGAGTGGATTGCGCGCAATTATCCCAAGGCGACGGGTCCGGCTGGTGGCGTCCTGGCGGAGCTTCTGGCCGTGGGAGAATCGAAGTCTGCCTCGGGCGGTGCGATGCGGGTGCACTATCGGGGGACCGAGATCCGGTACGTGGGTAACGTGGTTGGGCGGGACGGACCTTCGCTCGAAGCGACCCGGTTCGCCTCCGGCGAGAAGGGAGTTCCCGGGTTTGAAGAGTCACCCCGGGAGTTTGCGGCAGGGACCAAGATCAATCCCGGCCTGGACGGCGCGATTGCCGGGATGGTCCCGGGCGAGCGCCGTCTGGTGATCGTGCCGTCAGCATTGGGATACGGCCGCGCCGGGCTGTATCCGCCGGAGATCCCCGGGAAGCGGCGGTTCGTGGTGTCGCCGAATGCGCTGCTGGTGTATGAGGTTGAAGTCAGCCGGTAATTACTCGAAGAGCCAGTCCAGGTCGGGGCGCTGCGAGGCGGCGGCTTGCGAGAAGAAGACCATGCGCGGCTCGGGCTGCGCATCGCGCTTGATGAAGCCCAAAACCACGTAAGCGCCGTGTCCGAAATCGAGGCCGCTCTTGCCGGCGGGCAGGGCGTGGGAATACACCGTGAATCCGGGTTGCCCCTCCACTGCGATGCCGTTGCGCAGAATGGGCTCCCATTCGTCCTTGGGAGGAGCGGCGGCCGCGCCGCGCTTTTCGCTACGGAAGAAGCCCACCAACACCTGCGCGGGCTCGGGCAGGTCCACCTCCAGCCGCACTCCGTCCTTGGAGGCGGCATCGTCGGGAATGCGGATTCCGGTGAGTCCACGCAGTTCGGGGGCGATTTCCTGAAGCACCAGGTCCTTGTCGGTATAGAGCTTCGTTCCGGGTTCGACTCGGAACGTTTCGCCCGCGCCCCCGCTGAGCTTCACGGAGACGCCGGGCAGCGGAGGACGGTCGGCGGTGCGGGTGATGGCGCCGGAGGTTTCCAGCGTTTTCAGATTGCGTTGGAAGGTAGCCAGCTCGCGTTCGTAGACCGGAAGACAATCGCGCCAATGGGTGTATCGGCCCGGCGCGCCCAGGAACGGAATGCGGCGCGATGAGCTGTGCACGCTCGGACCTTCACGATAGGTCTTATCGGTGAGGGCCACAAGATGGCGGTACTGCTCGAGACTCTCGGTCAGCAGCGCTTCGGCCTGTTTCAGGTCGTTGAGATCGTGGCTGTAGCCGTAGCGGAGCACCAGGGCGGCCGATCGCGTCTTGGCGTTGTAATAGCGGTACTGCGTCTCGATGCACTTCATGTCGTTGAGGAAGCGCGCGAACTCCTCGCGATCGCGGGTGACGAAGGGTTGGGCCGCTTCGGCGGCGGCCACCGCGCGGGTAGCGGACGCAGACACCTCGTCCGCCACGCCGATGGGCGTCTCACCCTCGTGCGGCCGGTGCTCCCACTCCTTGCGGACCCAATCGTCGAGCCGTTCGCCGGGCGGGGCGTCGCCCTCCCAGAGCAGCGTCAAGGCGTTGTAACGCACGGGGTCGATGAGTTGCGTCATCAGCATGCCGAGCGTGAACGACTGGCGGTTGCCTTCGGTGATGCCGATGCGCGGGAGCATCTTCGGAGCGCAGATGCCGGAGAGTTCATAGGCGTCCAGAATGTGCGCGGCGGCCTGTTCGGCGCCATAATGCGCCGCGATGCGTTCGATCCAGTAACGGCGTTCCTGGGCGGGATCGCGGTTCGGATTCCAAGCGTAGCGGGCCCAGGCTTCGAACCAGATCCAGTCGCGTTCGAATTGCAACTCGGGGGGATTGTCGGCGCTGTTGGGCCAGTCCCAGTAGCGCAGCGGGTAGATGTGGACGCCGCGGATGCCGATCCGCTGGCAGGATTGGAGGGTCTGCTGAATGAAGGTCGGCGAGCCCCAACGCCAGGGTTCCAGGTTCGATAACAGGTGAATGTTGACGATGTGGGTAGACCCGAGATCGACCAGCGACTTGTGCATGCGCAGCACTTCGCCGCGGACATCGGTCCATGTGAGCGATTCGCCGTTCCACTTGTGCATGGTGTAGAGGTTCTTGTAGAGCGGCAGGGCCTGCTGCATGGCCTCTTCGATGCGCGTAGCGTGAGCGCGCACTATGATGGGCGGCTCCTTCGTAATGCCCAGTTCGCGCATGCCGTCCTTTACGCCGGGAATGATGGTCTTGGTGAGCCACTCCGGGCCATATTCCGGCCGGAGCGCTTCGCCCAGCGTCATCATCAGGCCGACGTTGGGATAGGTTTTGATGAATTCGCCGATGCAATAGCGCGTGTACTGGCTGGTGAATTCGGTGGGCGTGGAGTGCTGAAACGCCAGTCCGCGGGCTTTGGCGAGCGCGTGCGAAATGTGAATGTTGTAGAACGCCTGGATGACCCAGATGCCGCGCTTATCGGACTCGGTGACCAGCCAGCGGAACATTTCCATGTTGCGCGCCAGTTGGTCGCCGGTGAGTTCCTGCGCGTCGGGATACTTGGGCAGTTTCAGAAGGGACGTGAAGGGATGGCCGTTCCAGAGATACAACGTGTTCATGCGGTTTTCTAGCAGGAAATCGAGGTAGCGGGTCCAGAGAGCCTTGTCGTAGAAGAAGCCGAACTCTTCGGGCGTGTAGCGGTAGTCGTACATGGCGCCGTCATAGGTGATGGCGGTCTTCTGCATGCCGATGCACGGGCCGCGGAGCAGGAACTGAGGATGGTCGGCGAAGTCGAGCGGGTCGGGCAGTTTGTTGCCGGCTTCGCGGACCCGGCGCGCCAGTTCCCCAGAGCCGTAGAGCACGCCGGAGGGATCGCTGCCGACCACCAGGATGGCATTTCCTTTGCGGATGAGGTGGAACGCTTCGGTAGACCCGGCAGCGAACTCGGGCAACGGCTGGTACGCCGAGAAGATTGCGGATCCTCGGACTCCGGCGAGGACTTTGACGTCGGGCACGGTGACGGAGACGAGCGCGGTGCGGAGCCGGTCCGCGCCGAGCAGCTCGCGCGGGGCGGCATCGGGGGCGGTAGTGACGGGCACCGCGCCCATGCCGTTGGAGGCGTACAGGAAGAGGGAGCAGAGAGACAGATATCGCATGGCGGCCATCCTTGTTCCAGTGTACTAACGGCCGGCGGGTTCAGCCGTCAGAGTATCTATGCCACACTCCTTGGCGTCGCCGGCTTTTGCGATCCTAACGGCGTGCCGGCTGTTGGCCCAGAATGCGCCGCTGGAATTCGACGTCGCGTCCGTGAAGCCAAACCAAACGGACAGCGGTCACACATCCATCGACCGGAATGGTGGCGTCCTCAGAATGACCAACGTCACCTTGAAGGCCTGCATCTCGTTGGCATACGGCCTTACAGAAGCCCAGGTTTCCGGGCCGGGTTGGCTCGATTCGGAAGAGTACGACATCGTCGCGAAAGCGCCTTCCGGCGCCGGCGAGAATCAACAGCCAGCGATGCTTCGGGCGCTGCTGGCGGATCGCTTCAAGCTGGCGTTGCATCGCGACACCAAGGAAATCCCCATTTATGCGCTGGTGGTTGCGAAGAACGGCGCCAAGATCAAGCCGGACGAATCGCCGGAGCAGGGTGACGGCAACCGGTCGAGCAGCCGGGGCCATTTGACCGCTTCCGGTACCTCCATGGCCCAGTTGGCTACGTTTCTCGCCGGTCCGCGCGCGGATCTGGGCCGGCCGGTGGTGGATAAGACAGGTTTGGACGACGTGTTCAGTTTCACGCTGGACTGGACGCCGGACTCCATGACCAGCGAGCCCAATGGCGCCCTGCGCAAGGATGCCAAACCGCCGTTACTTACCGCGGTGCAGGAACAGTTGGGACTGAAGCTGGAGGGGCAAAAGGCGCCGGTTGAGATTGTAGTCGTGGACCGTGCGGAGAAGGTACCGACAGAGAATTGATACGGACCCCGGCGAAGCCCTTCCAAGATGTCCTGACATGAAAGTGAGCACGGATATGAGCAAACGCGAGTTGATCGCCCGCGAGCTGGAGCGTCTGCCTGAGCAGGATCCCGGCAGACTGCCGGCATTCCTTCGGTCACTTAACGGCGCCCTTATTCCGGCACTCGCAGCCGAATCCGCACTGGCAAAGGACTGGCTCACACCTGAGGAGGACGCAGCCTGGGCCAGTTTGTAAAGGGCGACGTCGCAGTCCTCAACTTTCCCCTTTTCCGACTTGACCCAGTCCAACCGGCGGCCGCGTTTCCGGCAGCAAGCTGGCAGAAGAGCTGGACCGCCTGACGGCCATCTTGACGCAAACGTAGCGACGGGCGTCCCCATCGCATATTTATTCTCGGACCACCGCGCCATCCAACCGTGTACATTCGAATTGTTGGAGCTGCCTATGAAAACGCTTCTTGGCCTGGCCTTCTGTCTGTGTCTCACCGCGGCGGAGAACGTGGAGCGGTGGGGTGTCTTCGAGGTCTCGTTGAACGGACCATCTGCCGGCAATCCTTTCCTGGATGTACAGGTGGGGGCGCACTTCCGCTGCCGCAATCGCGTGGTGGATGCCGACGGGTTCTACGACGGCGCGGGCGTCTACCGCATTCGCTTCATGCCCGACGAAATCGGCGAATGGGCATACACAACCACTAGCAACGCGCCGGCTCTCGACGGCAAGAGCGGACAGTTCAGCGTGGTGGCGCCATCCAGCGGGAATCATGGGCCTGTGCGGGTGCGGTATACAACGCATTTCGGCTACGAGGATGGCACACCGTACGTGCCGATCGGCACCACCTGCTATGCGTGGACGCATCAGGGCGACAAACTGGAAGAGCAGACGCTCGCCACCCTGCGAATGGCTCCTTTCAATAAGATGCGCATGTGCGTCTTTCCGAAAAGTTACCAGTACAATGCCAACGAGCCGGTCTATTACCCGTTCGAACGCGACGGGGCGGGGAAGAACGATCTTAGCCGTTTCAACCCGGCGTTCTTTCAGCACCTGGAAAAGCGCATTCGCGACCTGCAGGCGCTGGGCATTGAGGCGGACCTGATCCTATTCCACCCCTATGACCGCTGGGGCTTCGCCAGTATGCCGGCCGATGGGAACGACCGCTATTTACGATACACCGTCGCGCGACTGGCCGCCTATCGCAACGTGTGGTGGTCGTTGGCCAACGAATGGGACCTGGTGAAGACCAAGACCGTGGCCGATTGGGACCGCTTCTTCCGCATCATTCAGGAGAGCGATCCGTACCGGCACTTGCGCTCCATCCATCACAGCCGGGTGATGTACGACCACTCCAAGCCGTGGGTGACGCACGTCAGCATCCAAGGGTCGGACCTGGAAAAGGCGTACGAGTATGTCGCGCAGTACCACAAGCCGGTGATTTACGACGAGTGCAAATATGAGGGCGATATCCCCAAGCGTTGGGGCAACATTTCGGCGCAGGAACTGGTGCGGCGCTTCTGGATCGGAACGGTCGCGGGCGCTTATGCGGGACACGGCGAAACCTACCTGGATCCGAACGACGTGCTGTGGTGGTCGAAGGGCGGCACGCTGCATGGCCAGAGCCCGCAACGGATTGCGTTCCTGCGCAAGATTCTGGAGGCCGGTCCGGCCGAGGGGCTCAATAATCTTTCGACCTATTACTTGGGCGCCGGGCAGGAAGGTCGCTATTACCTCTTCTATTTCGATGTGAACCAACCCAGGGAATACGAGTTCGATCTGGCCAAGGGAGTTCGCTACAAGGCATCGCTGATCGATCCGTGGGAGATGACCATAGTTCCGATGGAAGGGACGTTCGAAGGCAAATTTACCGTGAAGCTGCCCGCGAAGCCAGGCCTTGCCATCCGGTTTGAGAAGGCGCCATAGATTCCGTCACGTCCAGTAATCCTTCATCAACTCGCTCGCCCAAGGCGGCTGCCGGACGGGTTCCCGCGGAGCGAACTCCCGCAGATACGGTTTGATATCCGGGACCGGCGTGCCGTCGATGGCGTCCAGCCCGTTCACCGTGAGGGACATTCCCGCGACGGCGATCAATCGGCACACCGTGACGCCGATACGGTTCGGCCGGTTCTTGCCGCGCTGCGCTAAGAACCCGGCTTCCGGCCAGTCCTGGCGTCCGCGTGGGTGGCGCGCGCCGGCTTCTACCTCCGCGGGCGATACCATGTGAAAACAGAAAATTACTTCGATGTGCGAGAGCGCCTCCAGCCCAGCCAGGCAGGCCGGTCCGAACTGCGAGGAATCCAGCGCGATCTTCGAAATGACACCGCCCCAGACGTCGTCGACGGGCTCGGCGATCGGGCTGCGGACAATGCCGATGGGCGCCATACGGATCTCGGTCATCTCTGAATTATCCCAGTGAATCCCGTTCCGCCGCGGCCGCATCCCTCTACTGGTAGGAGACTCCTATCGTGAAAATCGGAATCTTAGGCTCGGGAACGGTAGGCCAGACGCTGGCCGGTGGCTTCTTGAAACATGGACACCAGGCCATGCTGGGAACGCGCGATCCGCGGAAACCGGACATCCTTACGTGGCTGCAGGCCAATAGCGCCGGGCAGGCAGGGACCTTTGCCGAGGCCGCGAGCTTCGGCGAATTGGTAGTGCTGGCGACTAAGGGTACCGCGGCGGAAAATGCCCTGGAGTTGGCCGGCGCGGGGAATCTCGCCGGGAAGACCATCCTCGATGCCACCAATCCCATTGCCGATACGCCTCCGGTGGACGGCGTGCTGGCGTTCACCACGGGACCGAACGAATCGCTGGCCGAGAAGCTGCAGGCCGCGGTCCCGCGGAGTCATATCGTGAAGGCGTTCAATAGCGTAGGCGCGGCGCGCATGGTGAATCCTCACTATGAACAGGGGATTCCGACCATGTTCCTGTGCGGCAACGACGGCGCGGCCAAGGCGCAGGTAGAGGAAATTATCCGGCTGTTCGGATGGGAGCCATTCGACTGCGGCGGTATCGTCGCCGCCAGGGCGATCGAGCCGTTGTGCATGCTGTGGTGCATTCCGGGCTTCCTGCGAGGACAGTGGACTCACGCATTCAAGGTGCTGACTCAATAAAAAAGGCAGGCCATCGAAAACGATGACCTGCCTAAAACCGTCAACCGGTGAAAAGACCACCGGCGTTACTTGCCTACCAGACGAACTTCAATGTGGTTTGGATTCTGCGCGGCGTATTCGCCTGGGCTCCGATATAGCCAAACGTGGTGGCGCCGGCTGTAGGAGTTGTATTGGGTGCGGCGAAGGTGACGCGATTGGTGGCATTGAACGCCTCAATCCGGATCTGGAAATGGGCGCCCTTCTCGGTAACTCTGAAGTTCTTGATCATGTTCAGATCGAGTTCTTCCGTCGCATCGCGCCGCAGATTGTTGAACTGGTTGTCGAAGGTGCGGATGTTGAAGACGAGCGCGTCGGCGGTAACCGTGTCGAAGTTGCTGGTAACGAACGACGAGCCGTTGGGCTGGTGTGCGTTGTAGTCCAACGGGCCGCCAAAGTAGATGATATTCCCCCAATTGAGTACCGGACCGGACTGCAGGGTCAGAATGCCGCTGAGACCCCAGCCGCCGACTATGCCGTCCAGTACGCGGTTTTGCAGATTGAGTGCGCGGCCGCGTCCGATCGGCAGGGCGTAGGTCATAGCCAGGATCTCGCGCAGCGGCCGCGAGTCGTTGGAAATTCGATACTCGGGCGCCGATGCGGAATCGTTGAGGTAGGCCAGACGGTCGGAAAGACGGCTCCAGACGAAGTTGTTCAAGAGCGTCAAATTGCTGGAGAGCCGCTTCTGAACGCGGACGTTCAGGCTCTGGTAATTAGAACTGCCGGCCGGGTTTTCCTGCAGGTCCACACCGCCCGAAATCGACGAGGGAACGGCGGGCACCGTGTATTGCGGGTAGGGTGTGAGCAGTTGGTCCAGCGCCACAGTTTTACCATTGAGAGCACTGGAGTTGGGAAGCAGCCCCACGAACGGATTTGCGGTCGTGGCAGTGAGTTGCGTGTTGACGGCGGCGTTGCGGGTCAGCGATGTGCTCAAATACTGCGCCGGAATGTAGTCCAACTGGGTTTCGATCGGCAAGTGATTGGCGCGATTGCCGATGTAGGCGACTTCCAGAACGAACCCTTTGGGCAGTTCGCGTTGGATGCTGAGTTCCCACCGAAGCACATAGGCATCGCGGATATTGGGATCCATGAGCGTAATACTGCTTCCCAGATTGGTGGAGTAACCGAGGCTGGAGCCCGTCGGCGCAATCACCCCGGTCGGGAATGGATTGGCCAGCGTAGAGGTCGGCGAGAGGTAGTTGTTCCCGGTAATCTGCATCGCGGTGTTCTGGCTGAATCCCGGTTGGTTCAGGGTGCCGTACGCCGCGTTGCTGGCGCCAACGGCCGGAGCACTGCCGCTGATCGGAAGCAGGATGGGGTCCACCAGAACGCCAGCGCCGCCGCGGATGACAGTCTTGCGCTCCGGCGTCCAGGCAAAGCCGAGGCGCGGGCTGAAGATGTGCGAATCGACGTTGTAGATGGACGACATGCCGTTCTGGCCTTCGAAGGTGGGGCCGCCCAAGGCCTTGAACTGGCTGGCGGGAAGCAGCGCGTTGGGACTGGCGGCGTAGGCCGCGGCAGCCAATGCCGAGATGGAATTGGTGGCCGTAGGATTGAATCCGTTGATCGACCGGTCATACTTCTCGTACTCCGGGAAATCGTGCTCCCAGCGCACGCCCAGGTTGAGGGTCAGGTTGCTCCTGACCTTCCAGTCGTCGTTGATGAAGAGACCCAGATACTTGGAATGAACCGTGCTCTGGGTGTTCTCATCGATGCCGCCGCTGGCGGGCAAGCCCAGCAGGAAAGAGGCTAACTCTTGTCCGAGAGGAGCAGCCGTGCCGCTCGAACCGGTGGCATTGGTCCAGACGGAATCGAAACCGTAGGTGCCGGAGGGATTGCCGAAGGTATATCCGCTCCAGCGGTATTCGCGGCCATCCACACCCACTTTGATGGTGTGATTTCCGTGGATCTTCACCACATCGCCAAAGGCCTGGAAAATGTCGCCGTAGTTAGTGCTGTCACTGGGGTAACCCAGCGGTTCGAAGTCGTTCCTGGCGCCGGCGGAGACGCTCGCCGCGCCAGAGCTGCTGACACTCGTGTTGAACGTAAGATAAGGCAGCATAAGGAACTTCGATTCGGCATCGATCGAAGACGGAAAGCCCAGCGAAGTCGGGTCGACCCCGTCGGCTGGCGAGGAGTGGTTCTCGATATAGCGGGTCCAGTTTACGCGCATGTCGAGGAACATCGTTGGGCTGATCGTGTACACGTCGTCAAGCGAGGCGCCCTGGTTGATGCGGTACAGGTAATTGCCGGTGGACGGATTGTCGAAGAAGTTGTTCTTGTTCTGCGCGCGGTAGTTGTGACGCGCGTTGAACGAGAGCCGGTTCTTGTCGCCGAGGTTGATGTCCATTTGGCCCATTTCGTTGTCGTAACCGTCGCTATCGATTGCGTCGGCGGTGCTGAAATTCTGTGTCCCGCTGGCCGTACCGGGAGCGTCAGGCTCGGGAAAGTATTTCAGATAAGCCTGGGCAATCGGGCTGATTCGGCTGGTCGGAATGATATTGCCGGGGAAAGGCGTACGCGATATAGCAGTTCCGTTCACTACCCCCGTATTGGGGTCGTAGATTGCGTAGCTGGTGGTGCCCGGGACGTTCAGCAGGGCCGAAAAATTGCCGGTGCGTTCCGCATCCGTGGGTACGGTGGTGAGGTTCTCCGGACTGCCGGTCTCCAGAGGAGAGTTGGAGGGGTCCGAATCCCGCATGCCCTCATAGGCAAACAGCCAGAACACTTTGTTCCTGCCGTCGAAAACTTTCGGGATAAAGATGGGACCGCTGACCATGCCGCCATACTGGTTCTGGTGATAGGGAGGCCGCGGCTTGCTGGTCGAGTTGTTGAAGAACGAATTCGCGTCCACCGCCGACGTCTGGTTGTAGATCCACGCGGCGCCGTGCAAATCGTTGGTGCCGCTCTTGGTGACCACGTTGACGCTTCCGCCCATCGTGTGGCCTTGCCCCGCATCCATATCGAAAGTGTTGACACGGACTTCGCTGGTCGCATCCATAATCGGGCTATAGGCCATCTGATTGGTCTGGCCGGCATTGGGCGCGCCATTGAGCAGCACTTCATTGCGGCTGGACGGCGCTCCGCCGATCGAGATCTCATTCGGTGCGCTGTTGTCGAAAGGACGCACCGGTCCCGGCTCGTATGTGGAAATCACGCCGAAAGCCAGGTTCCCCAACATCATCGGCACACGCCCGTTCTCGGGAAGTTCGTCTACTTCCTTGGTGCTGAGCACTTGGCCCACGGTGGGGTTGGATGTCTCCAATACGGGAGTTTCGCTGGTAATCGTCACCGAGTCGCTGACCGCTCCGACTTCCAGGCGGATGTCGACGCTAGGAGTCGCTCCCGCTTCCAGCGTCAGGCCGTGGCGAAGAGATGTCTTGAATCCAGCCGCCTCGGCCGTAATGTCATACTCGCCGGGTGGCAGGAGAGGAATGGTATATGCGCCTGAAGCCTCGGATTCAGCCCGAGTCTTGGCTCCGGTGTGGATTTCGGTAGCAGTTATTTTTGCCTTTGGTACTGCGGCGCCGGCAGGGTCGGTGACATTCCCGCTGATGGTGCCGCGATATTCCTGGGCGCTCAGAATTGTTGCCGTGGCCAGCAACAAGAAATAGATCCGTCTCACATTGACCTCCAATTTAGTGCTCACCGCGGAGCACTGCCCCTGAATAAATGTGCGTGTGCGCAATTATTCGGTGTTAGGGGCAGTATATCTGCGTGCACACCTGAGGTCAATATGCTGGATGGAAATTCCGTGAAACGGATGAAATCTCATGAAATGGGCGGCGTAGGCCTGAGGGAAACCACTTCCGGACCGATTTTCCGTTCGGAGGCTGAAATTTGCGCGTAGGGTGTGGCGGCGCGGGGTTCATCTGTTACGCTACCAGTGGACAGCGCGTATCGGCCGTGACCTCTTCGCCACCGTTCCGGGAGCGATGCGGAAGGATGAAATATAGGTAAGGGTTGTCCGGTACTGTGGCAAAACCCTGCGCTTGCGGTGCGTATCTCATTGTCATAGTTAGAGGTTAATGTTCATGAAACAAGCGTTGATCTGTCTTATCGCCCTGGTTGCCGCAGTCCTGATCGCGGCCCCGCCAGTGGACAATACAAACTCCCTTGGGATAGCGCTGGTGCGCATCCAGGCGGGTTCGTTCGAGATGGGAGTGGACTCTGTGCCGTTGCCCAAGAGCCTGATCGCCGGAGCCAACGGCGTGATCTATGACCGGACCGGCGACGCCGGCGATTACGACGAGACGCCAGTCCACCGAGTCACTCTGTCGCAACCGTTTTGGATGAGCGTGACTGAGGTGACCGCGGAACAGTATCGCCGGTTCCGTCCCGATTTCAAGCCTAATCCCACCTATGCTCCATACGCCAGCGGCGTGAGTTGGGAGGAGGCAGTTGCCTTCTGCAAGTGGCTCAGTGAGAAGGAAGGCAAGCCCTACCGCCTGCCGACGGAGGCTGAATGGGAGTATGCCGCGCGCGCAGGCGCCCGTACGCCATTCTCGTCCGGAATGGACGCGCCCCCGCCCGAAACGGCCAATGGCTGGGGCGTGAAGAACATGCATACCGGGGTCGCCGAGTGGGTGCTGGACTGGCACGGCCTATATCCCAGCGAGCCGCAGACCGACCCCGTGGGTCCGGCCTCTGGCATCGTGCGAGTTGTGCGCGGGGGCGGTCTGGATTATCGCGCCTCCAAGACCGATGGCGGCAAGCACCTGCCCGCGGAGATGCCCTACTACGCACGATCGGCCAACCGCGCCGGCGTCCCGCCAGGATTCACCGGCTCTCTGCCTCCGGGAAGTATGATCGGATTCCGCGTGGTTCAGGCCCCTATGCCGAAGACTCAACCCTCGCCCTACGAGCCACCCCTGATTCAACTGGCCGTCAAGCAGGACAAGCCCGATCTGACGCAAGGTCCCGACCGGGGCCAGCCTTACTATCACACGCGCCCGCTGTTTCCCAACCTGGGCGGCCGCCCCATGCGCGCGGTGGGCTGGAAGATCGGTCTTAAGCCCGGACTTGGAATTGCGTATCACAACTCCGCTGTGCAGATGTGTCCCAACGGCGACATGGTGGCCGCCTACTACAACACCCCGGAGTACGAAGACGACCCCGACCAGACTATTCTCACAATGCGGCGCCGCTACGGCAGCGAAGATTGGGACCTGCCCGAGCCCTGGCCCGACTTCCCGGATGCCGCGGATGCCGCTCCGGTCTTCTGGAACGATAACGGCAAGATGTGGTTCTTCTTCGGATCGCCGCGCCTGATGGGAGGCCCGCCATTCCAGTTCATGACCTCCATGGATAGCGGCGCCACCTGGAGCCCGGTGCAATTTCCGAACCTGCAAGGTCCGCTGGGCAAGTTCACTCCGCAGCCTATCAACAGCGTCGTCCGCGGACCCGGCGGCGTTATCTATTTGCCCGTCGACGGGTCCGGGGGCAACGCCGTGCTGTTCGCGTCCAAGGACGACGGAAAGACCTGGTACGATACCGGCGGCCGCACCGCCGGCCGGCACACCACGCTCGTCGTGGGCAAGGACGGCGCTCTGATCGGCTTCGGCGGCAAGAACACCGAACTCGACGGCTTCATGCCCAAGGCGGTGAGCCGCGACGGCGGCAAGACCTACGTGGTATCGAAGACGCCCTTCCAGCCGCTGGGCAGCGGACAGCGTCCCAGCGCGATCCGGCTGGCATCGGGCCGGCTGTTCTTCGTGGCCGATCTGTTCGACAAGAAAAAGCTCGGGCCGGCCGGCGCCGGCGCCTTTGTGGCGCTGAGCGACGATGACGGCGAAACCTGGCAGAAGCGGCAATTGCCGGGAGTGGTCACCGTCGGCTACACCACGGCCACCCAAGCGGCCAATGGCCTGATTCACATCGTGACGTCGAAGAACCAGCCGGATCTGGAAATCGAACTTAACGAAGCATGGGTGCTGAAAGGCGGGCCAGAGGTTTCCAGCGGTACACCGAAGGCGGTGCACGCATTCCATGACAACTATGCCAGCGGCAAGGCCAGAGCGACGTGGAGCGGGGGGATCTCAAGCGATGGCATGTACCGGTTGGACGGCCCGCAGGTCTTCTACTACGAGAGCGGCAAGAAGCAGTGGGAAGCCACGTTTCAGGCCGGCCGCCGGGCCGGTACGGAAACCTGGTGGAGCGAGAGCGGCCGCAAATTGTGGGAACGGACCTTTGGATCAGATGGCGAGTGGACCTGGAAACTCTACGATGCCGCCGGGCATGTGACAGCCGAATCGAGGTGGAAAGGGAAAGTGTTGTTGGATGCTAAGCTCGGCTTATGACCCACGACGCTGTAGACCCCGCGTTGGTTCCTCAGCGGACGCTCTACACCGGCGCGCGGATGCCGGCCATCGGACTCGGAACATTCGGGTCCGATCGCGTCGCCGCTGACGAAATCGCCGCTGCGGTGCGAGGCGCAGCCGAAGTCGGCTACCGCCATTTCGATTGCGCCTCGGTATATGGCAACGAAGCTCAAATCGGTCCTGTTTTCGAGGACATCCTGCGCGGCGGCATGGCCCGCGAAGACTTGTGGATCGTCTCCAAGCTCTGGAACGACAAGCACGCCGAAGAGGACGTCATCCCTTCGTGCCGCAAGTCGCTGGCCGATCTTCACCTGGATTACCTGGACGCATACCTGGTCCACTGGCCCTTCCCCAACTTCCATCCGCCGGGCTGCGACGTCACTTCGCGCAGCGCGGACGCGCGGCCGTATATCCATGGCAATTTCATGAAGACGTGGCGCCAGATGGAAAAGCTGGTCGACCTGGGCTTGGTGAGGCATATCGGCACGTCCAATATGAGCATTCCGAAGCTCACGCTGGTATTGCGCGATTCTCTTATCAAACCGGCCGTCAATGAAATGGAATTGCACCCGCATTTCCAACAGCCGGAGTTGTTTGAATTCGTGCGCGCGAACGGCATCGAGGCGGTGGGCTACTGCCCCATCGGATCGCCTAATCGCCCGGAGCGCGACCGCGCGCCGGAGGACACGGTGGATATCGAGGATCCCGCCATCGTGAGCATCGCGCGCCGCCTGGGCGTCCACCCCGCGGTGGTCTGCCTGAAATGGGCGGTCGCGCGGGGTCAGACGCCCATTCCGCTTTCCAGCAAGCGGAGCAACTACCTCGCGAATCTGCGAGGCGTGGCAGGCGAACCGCTGACCGAAGAGGATATGCGCGCCATTGCCCGAATCGACAAACGGTGCCGGCTGATTAAGGGCCAGGTCTTTCTATGGAAAGCGGACCAGACGTGGGAAGATCTGTGGGACCTCGACGGAGCGATCGAACAATGACAGGCGCATATCTGCCGGGAAACAGCACGGTGGTCATGAAAGAAGCGCCCCTGCCCGAACCCGGACACGGCGAGGTGGTGCTGCGCATGAAGGCCTCCACGATTTGCGGATCGGACATCCGCTGCATCTACCATGAGCACCTGGGCAAAGGCCCGGAGGGCTATCAGGACGTGATCGCCGGCCATGAGCCCGCCGGCCAGATCGTCAAAACCGGACCCGGATGCCGGCGCTTCGGTGTGGGCGGCCGCGTGCTTGTCTACCACATCTCCGGCTGCGGAGTGTGCAACGATTGCCGCCGCGGCTACATGATCTCCTGCACCAGTGAGAAGTACCGCCGCGCTTACGGATGGCAGCGCGATGGCGGCATGGCCGACTACCTGCTCGCCGAAGAAAAGGATCTGATCGATCTGCCGCGTGAACTCTCCTTCACCGATGGCGCGCAGGTAGCCTGTGGTTTCGGCACCGTCTATGAAGGTCTCTCGAAAATCGGCATCAGCGGCGACGATGCCGTCCTCATCACCGGTCTCGGCCCCGTGGGACTCGCGGCCGGTGCATTGTGCCGCAAGCTGGGAGCCCGCCGCATTATCGGCATCGACGTCCTGCCGGAGCGCCTCAAACTGGCGCTCGACCTGAAGGTCTGCGACGAAGTGCTGCCCAGCGCCGCCGACAACGCCGCCTCCGTGCGCGCCCTGACCGGGGGCCGCGGAGTGGAGCGCGCCGTGGATTGCTCGGCCAACGATTCCGCCCGCGCCACCGCCATCCGCGCCACCCGCAAATGGGGCCGCATCGTTTTCCTGGGCGAAGGCGGGCGGGTGGAATTCAACCCGTCGCCCGATATCATCCACGATCAGAAGACCATCTTCGGATCGTGGGTCACCTCTACCTGGTTAATGGAGGAACTTGTGGAACGTCTGGTAGCCTGGAACCTGCATCCGGCCGACCTGGTGACGCACCGCTTCCCGCTCGACCGCGCCGGCCAGGCCTATTCGCTAATGGCCTCCGGGAAATGCGGCAAAGTGGCCGTCTGCTTCGACGAGGAGATGATCTGAGGCCTTGTGACGCCAACCGTCCGATGGGTCGATCTCGCGGTCATCGTGGTTTATATGGCGGCCCTGGTGTCTTTGGGCTTACGCTTCTCGCGCCGGCAGACATCCACGGAGCGCTATTTCGTCGCCAAGCGAAGCATCCCCGGGTGGGCCATGGGGATGTCTCTGCTGGCTACCCTGATCAGCAGCGTCACCTTCATCGCCTATCCCGGGTCGGCATACGCAGGCGATTGGTCGAACCTGGTGCCGGGGCTGATGGTCCCGGCCACGCTAGCGCTGGTCGGCCTGGTCGTCATTCCCTTCTACCGCCATGCCGTGGGCATGAGCGCCTATGAATATTTCGGCCGGCGCTTCGGCTATGGCGCGCGCGTCTATGGATCCATCGCTTATGCGTTGGGCCACTTCTCCAAGATGGGCTTCGTCTTCTATCTGCTGGCCCTCACCGTGAACAGCATGACCGGCTGGAGCACGGACGTCGTGATCCTGTGGGTTGGCCTGGTGACCGTTGGCTACACCCTGGTCGGCGGAATTGAGGCCGTCATCTGGGCCGACGTGGTGCAAGGATTCGTGCTGTGGGCCGGCGTTCTGATTTGCATTGGCTGTCTGCTGCTGCTGCCCGCCGCGGGGCCTGCCGCCGTCTGGCGCCTGGCCTGGCACAGCGGCAAGATTTCGCTTGGCAGCACCGCGCCCGACCTCGGGAAGCCCACCATCCTGGTGCTGGCGCTTTACGGATTCTTCTACTACCTGCAACGCTACACCGCCGACCAGACCATTGTGCAGCGATACCTGGCGGCCAAGAGCGACCGCGCGGCGTTGCGGGGCATCGCCCTGGGGTCGGCGCTCTGTGTTCCCGTCTGGACGCTGTTCATGCTGGTGGGAACGCTCTGCTGGGCTTTCTACAAATCTACCGGCGAGGCCCTCCCGGCCTACGTGCGCAAAGCCGACCAGGTCTTCCCGCACTTTGTCACCACCCACGTGCCGGTCGGGTTGAGCGGTCTGTTCCTGGCCGCGCTGTTCGGCGCCGCGATGGCCAATCTCTCGAGCGACCTCAATAGCCTGGCGGCGTGCGGTGTGGAGGATTATTACCGCATCCTGCGTCCCGACGCCACCGATCGCCGGCGGCTCGCGGTGGCCAAACTCGTAGTGGGAGGTTGCGGATTGCTCTGTATCGCGATCGCCACCGTGCTGGCGCATACCAACGGCAATGCGCTCTCGCTTTGGTACACCGTCTCCGCGATTGTCGCCGGCGGGCTGGCCGGTCTGTTTCTGCTGGCTTTCCTGGTGGAGCGCGCCGGCAAAACGGCTGCCTACATCGGAATCGCCGCCAGCCTGCTCTTCACTGCATATGCCACGGTCACTTTGGGCGGCGGAAAATTGTGGGACCTGGGCCGTTTCAACTTCCCGTTCCACGATTACATGATCGGCGTGATCGGCCACGTCGTTCTGCTGGCCGTGGGTATCGTTGCGAGTCTCCCGTTCCCCAATCGCGACACCGCCAGCCGCGAGATGACGCTGCGGGGATGGCTACGGCGGAAGAAGGGCGCGGCTATCTGGTATTGAGAAATCTAAAGTATAAGTTTAGAATACTCATAATGAAGATTGTCCGCCGGATGCTGCAAAACACGCTGATGCAGGCTGCCCGGAGCTTCCCCGCCGTCGTGTTGACAGGGCCACGCCGGGCCGGCAAAACGTTTTTACTACGTCACGCATTTCCGCGCGCCCAATATGTCCTGTTGGAGGATCCCGATCTTCAGGAGCGGGCGCGGTCCGATCCTCGAACACTGCTCGAAGATCTCCGGCCGCCGGTGCTGTTCGACGAAATTCAGAACGTACCGGAGTTGTTTGCGTACGTGCGAGCCCGCATCGACCGCAAGCCGCGTGAGATGGGCCAGTGGCTGTTCACCGGATCGCAGGAAGCCCCCTTAATGCACGGCGTCAGCGAATCGATGGCGGGCCGCGCCGCCATGCTGCAGTTGCTGCCGTTCAGCCTGGCGGAATCGGACCGCGTCAGCCTGCTCACGGGCGGCTACCCGGAAGTTCTGGCGCGCCCCAGGGGGCGAAGTCTGTGGTTTAATTCCTACATCCAGACGTACCTCGAGCGCGATGTTCGCAACATCATTAACGTCCGCGATCTGGCCACGTTCCGCCGATTCCTGGCGATGCTGGCCAGCCGCCACGGCCAGATGCTCAACAAGACCGATCTGGCGGCGCCGCTCGGCCTGTCGGTTCCGACCGTGGCCGAGTGGCTTCGAATCCTTGAGATCACGGCGCAAATCATTCTCGTGCCGCCCTACTATGAGAACTTCGGCAAGCGGCTCGTCAAGTCGCCCAAAGTCTACCTGGCGGATTCCGGTCTGGCGTGCCACCTGCTCGGGATCGCGACCCAATCCGAGTTGGAGCGGTCTCCCTTCCTTGGCCCGGTCTTCGAGGGCTTCGTAGCCGCGGAGATCCTCAAGAGCCAGGTCAACCAGGGCCGCCGCAAGGAGTTGTACTACTTTCGCGACCAGCAGGGTTTGGAAGTCGATTTCCTCTTTCCCGGCGGCCGCGGCGGTTTATGGATGGCGGAGTGCAAAGCTTCGAAGACAGTGCAGCCGTCGATGGCCCGATCCATGGACTCCTTACGTTCCGCGATGGGCCGGCGGCTTCCGAGCCGCGTCATGGTGGTGCATCGCGTCGCTGCCGGGGCGCGGTCCACACGAGCATTGGCGCGGGGAACCGAGGCGCTGGATGTGGCCGAGTTCGCCAAAGCCTTGCTTGGAAACCGTAAATCTAGTGTTGAGAAATCTAAACCGTAACTTTAGAAAACTCAAAACTAGATTATCCTTCGTGAACCCGCATTTCCCACCCCAGGTACGTCTCCAGCGCCTCCGTCAGAACCCTGGCGCAGTGCGACGCATTCATCGCCGCATGATGCTCGAATCCGCTCTTGCAGATATACCGCATGAGCCGCTGCAACTGCGGGACCTCTACCACTGCACGGGTCCCGAATGTCGCCAGGGGATCGGCCGTGAAACGTCCCTCACCCACATAACCGCGGATGCGGCCAGCGAGATCGTCGGTGGTAATGCGGGCAAATGTCACCGGACCCTCCGCCGTCCGGCCGGACAATGCGCCATAGGTATTCTGCTCGCCTAGGATCGAGCCTAGAATCGGGGCCGTCCCGATCTGAATGTCCGGCAGAAAACTCTTGGCCCAGTTGCCGCAGTGGAACAGGACGCACTTGTTGGGATCCTTGCCGTAGTTGTTATTCCAATCCACCAGCGCGCTGGGGCTTCCCGACGCTAATTGCAACGCGTACATAGTGACCACACCGGTCACGTCCACCTCGCACGCGCTCGGCATCAGTTTCTCGCTCATCATACTCATTAGCGTGCAGCAGTTCACTCCAAAGTTTTGTTGCATGGAACTCCAGCATTGCAGCGCGGTCGCATCAAGGCCGTTGGCTTCGATCCACTCCGCCAGCACCACTCCCAACTTCCCCATCCGCAGGAGCGACGCATCGGGCACTCCCGACGAATCGGCATATGCTCCAATCTCCCGCAGCTTGGCCGCCACCCGCGCATCGCCATCCGGCAATCTGCCCGCGCGCCCGAATACGTCCGACAAATCGATTGTCGCAACGCTGATGCCGGCGGACTGCAGCAGCTTTTCGCTATAGCGTGTCGTGTTGAACGCGTTCGGCCGCGCACCCACCGCGCCGATGCGGGCGCTGCGCAGGCCCCGGACCACGCGGCACACCGCCACGAAATCGTCCAGGTCCCGCCGGAACTCCGGTGAGTCTACAGGCACGGTATGCAATTCCGTAAGGCTGAACGGAATACCGTACTGGCGCAGGTTGTTGCACACCGAAATCTTGCCGCAGAACGCGTCGCGACGCCGTTCCACGCCCAGCCGGTCGAGATCGTCGGGATAGGCCTGCACCAATACCGGCACGTGAAGATCCGCCAGTTTCAGTACGTCGGCCACGCCTTTTTCGTCGCCGAAATTGGGCAGCGAAACCAATACGCCGGCGATGCTGTCGCGGCGCGCGCGGAACAGTTCCGCACACCGCTGCGCATGCTCCCACGTTTCTACCGACCCGAGTTTGGTCTCGGTTTCATTCACCCAGACCGGCTCCAGATCGAGTTCGCCGAACAGCGCCGCCAGGTCGCGGCGCGCTTCCGTAACCAGATGGTCGGGGAAGAAATCGCGATTCCCCACGATCACTCCCAATGTCATTTTGGACATGGTGATTGGCCCTTTCTATTTCCGCGCAAACAATCCGTACTCGGCGGCGTTTGCTCCGTTAATCAGTTCGCAATCGATGGACTGCTTTTCCGGCGCTCCGCTCGATCCCGTCGTCAGATAATGATGTGCCTGGTCAATGGCCAGCCGGGAGATGCGCGCCGCCGGCTGCAGCACGGTGGCCTGTATGTCGCCGGCGCGGATCGCCGCGATCGCGTCCGGGCTGCCGTCAAACCCCACCACGATCGCCTTGGTGAGCCCCGCCGCCTTCAGCGCCGCCACCGCGCCCAGCGCCATGGTGTCATTGCCCGCAATCACGCCCTTAATGCCGCGATTGCCCTGGATGATGGTCTCCATTTTCTGGAACGCTTCCGTCTGGCTCCAGTTGGCGCTCTGCCGCGCGACCATCTTCAGGCCGGGGTATTTGTCGAGCACGTCGTGGTATCCCTGGGTGCGGATGGCGGCGTTGGTGTCCGATTCCCGGCCCACCAGTTCCACGTACGAGCCCTTTTCCCCCATCAGGCGCACGAATTCCTGCGCGCCCAGCGCCGCCCCCTGATAGTTGTTCGACACGATCTCAGCCACCGCGATGCCATTGGCGTTGATTTCGCGATCGATCAGAAACGACGGAATCCCCGCGTCCTTGGCCTTGCGAACCGCGGTTACCGACGCATCCGCGCCGGCGTTGTCCAGAACGATGGCCGCGGCTCGGTTGGCGATGGCGCTGTCGAACAGTTCATCTTGTTTGTGCGCGTCGTCATCGTGGGTGTTGACCATCACGTCGTAGCCCAGCTCGCGCGACCGCGCGGCGGCGTTGTCCGCTTCCGCCTTGAAAAACGGGTTATCGTGCGAAGGCGTAATAATGGCGATAATCTTCTTCGAAGCGGGATGCGAGGAGCACCCTGCCATCGCAACCGCGGCCGCGAAGACCCACCCTAGTTTTCCGATGTCCGCCATTGTATCCTCCGCTGCAATTGATCCAGAACCACGGCCACGACGATCACGATTCCCTTAATGACGATCTGCCAGAACTCGGAAACACCCAGCAGCACGAGCCCATCCGCCAGCGCTCCAATCACCAGTGCGCCGGCGATGGTCCCGCCGATCGAGCCCCGCCCGCCCGCGAGCGAGGCGCCGCCCAGCACTACCGCGGCGATGGCGTTCAACTCGAACGATTGGCCGGTCGCCGGATGCGCCGCAACCAGTTGCGAGGCGACGATCAGACCCACCGCCGCCGAGCAGCATCCCGAAATCACGTAAACCAGCAGTTTGACACGCTTGACCCGCACGCCGGAAAGTTGCGCCGCCCGCTCATTGCCGCCCACCGCGTATACATGACGGCCGAAGCGCGTGCGCGCCGCTACCAGCGTAGCGGCCAAGCTCAACACCAGCATTAGCCAGATGGGCGTCGTCCCCGCGCCGAGCAGCGGAAATCCGGTATTTCGCAGGTCGGCGCGTCCCGCCAGATTTGGGAACGTCGCCCCATTCGAGAGCAGCAGCGCCGCCCCGCGCGCCACGTACATGGCGCCCAACGTCGCGATGAAGGGCGCTACCGCGAGGCGCGCCACCAGAATTCCATTGATGGCGCCCACCAGAGCGCCGCCCGCCAGGGCGATGGCAATCACCAACCAGATCTGGAAATACACCACCACGCCGAACGGGCGCAGCACCAGGCCATGGTCGATCAGCCCACCCGCGATCATGCCCGCCAGTCCCGCGATGGACCCCACCGAAAGATCGATGCCTCCGCTCAGGATCACAAATGTCATTCCGATCGCCATGATGGCGTTGATAGCCACGTGTTTCAGAAGAATGGTCAGGTTGGCGGCGGTTAGGAATGCCGGCGAGAGGCACGAAAAGGTCACCAGCAGCACCACCAGAGCCACCAGCGCCCTCAGGCGAAACAGCGTGGCGGTCACGCGGTCCCTCCGCAAGCCGCCACCAGGGCTTCCGCGGTCGCGTCGGCGCGGTTGAACTCGGCCGTCACCCGTCCTCGCGCCATCACCACGATGCGCGTGGCCAGCGCCAGAACTTCCTTCAACTCCGACGACGCGAACAGCACCACCATCCCCCGGCCCGCCAGAGTGCGGATGGTGTGGTGAATCTCCTCGCGCGCTCCCACATCCACGCCGCGCGTCGGGTCGTCCAGCAGCAATACTCTTGGCTTCGCCATGAGAAACCGCGAGAGCAGCACCTTCTGCTGATTGCCGCCACTCAACGACGTGATTGGGCTATCCAGGCCGGCGCCGCGGATCTTCAGCTCTTCCGCCAATTCGGCCGCCCGCCGATGCTCCCGCGACGGCGCGGCCAACGTCATATTCTCTCGCACCGAAAGCGTCGGTACGATTCCGGCCGCCTTCCGGTCCTCCGGCACAAGCGCCAGCCCCGCACGGATCCGTCCCGGGATATCGAGCCCTTCCAGAGCGCGGCCGCCCAGCGTAATCCACCCGTGTTTGGCCCGCCGCAGCCCGATCAACGTCTCGAACAGCTCCGTCCGCCCCGCGCCCATCAGCCCATAGAAGCCCACAATCTCGCCCGCGCGCGCCGCAATCCGAATCTCGCCGAGCCTCGCCTCGAATGCCGGCGGCAGGCCGCTCAACCTCGAAACCGCCGGCTCCACCCGGCCGCGTACCGGCGTGGCGTGCCCGGTCATCTGCTCCACCATCCACGCCGCCGTTGCCCGGCCGGCTTCCGCCTCCGCCACAACGCGGCCGTCGCGCAGCACCGTGATGGTGTCGCCGATGGCGAGCAGTTCCTCCAGCCGATGCGACACGTACACAATCGCCACTCCCCGCGACTTCAAATCGCGGATCAGCCGGAACAGCACTGCGATCTCGGCCGCGCTCAATGCCGACGTCGGCTCGTCCATGATCAGCACACGCGCGTTGCGCGTAATCGCCTTGGCAATCTCAACGATCTGCTGCTGCCCCAGAGGCAGATCTCCCACTAGCGCTCGCGGAGGAATGCGCTGCTCCATCCGCGCCATCGCCTCGGCTGTCTCGCGCTCCTGCGCCCGCCTGTCGATCAGGCCGTAGCGCGTGCGCTCGCGCCCCAGAAAAATATTGTCGGTTACGCTCAGATTCGGCAGCAGGTTGAGTTCCTGGTAAATCATGGCGATGCCGCCCGGTCCAGTGTCCCGTTCCACGCGTCCGCTGGTGGGCGTGTCCACGCCCGCCAGAATGCGCATCAGCGTCGATTTCCCCGCACCGTTCTCCCCGACCAGCACGTGGACCTGGCCCGCTTCCACCGCGAAATCCACGCCTTCGAGCGCCCGTGTACCCGGGAACTGCCTCGACACCGCGCGGGCCGCCAGCACCGTCATTTGGCCTCGCTTTGTGGGGCGGGGAATCCTGCCCGCAGCCGGCTTTCAGCCGGTCCGCAGCCTGAAAGGCCGTCCCCTCGCCACTTTCCGGGAACCCATGTCGGGGGCAGCGACGCTGCGCGCAGGACCGCGACCGTTAGGGAGCGGCCCGACCCTGGAGGCCAGTACCCACATCCCCACGCGTTTCTGCGCGGCAAGCTGTTACCGGGCCGTCGAGCGTCGCTCGGGCCGCTCCCTAACGGTCGCGGTTCTGTGTCAGGACGGATGTTCCCGAAGGGGACCGGATGTACTCCCGTCGCCGTCATTTAGACACCCATGTCACGGTCAGCTGCACCGGCAGAATTTCCAGCATGCCATCCGGAGCCGTCCGCGACGCCGCGCCTGCGAACGCAACCGTGCTGCCCACCAGGCCCTTTTTGGGTAGAGAAGCGAGCGTGGTCTTCCACGCCCGGTCGTTGAGCGCGTTTCCTACCCGCGCGAATTCCAGTTGATTGACAAACTGACTGAATTGGATGAACGGCAGCGCATCCCGCAGCGCCGTGCCCCGCAGCACGGGTCCGATCTCGAGCGCGGCATCGGCGTGCCCGTCATAGGGCGCCAGGTCGATCCACATCAACCCAGTGAGCGAACTGGTATCCACGCTCAGCACCCGTCCCGAGCCTTTCACCAGGAACGCCGCGGGCAGGTCCTCGCGGCGGCCGCGCGGCATGCCCGCTAGATCCGCGGCCCCCCCCGCGACGGCCGGCATCACCTTCGAATCCCAGATGGAGTCCACGTACGCGTTGGCGTCGAACGCGTGGTCCGCCGCCGATGAGTCGCCCTGCTTCTCAATCGGACGGACCGTCCACGGCACGCACGACGAAAGCACCAGACTCACGGCCAGCCAGGCGCGGCTCATACCCGTTGCGGTATTCCCTGGCGTCGCCGTTCCGTGACTGCCATGGGACCATGGTCGCCGACCAGCCGTTCGGCCGTGCTGAGATCCGTGATCAGGACATTCACCAGGCGCCCCGCCAACGCGCCGCGAATGGCGGCCGTTTTGCGTCTCCCGCCAGCCACCGCCACCACCCGGTCCGCGCGCCGCAACTGGGCCAGTTCCACGCCGATCACGCGGTCGTTGAGCCGCGTCATTACCGGCGCGCCCTCCCGGTCGAAAAAGCGCAGGCAGATATCGCCCACCGCTCCCTGCTCGCGCAGTAACTCCAGTTCGGCCGTGGAGAACACATTGCCGCTCGCCGCCAGCATCCGCGATGGCTCCACTGCCCCGATGCCCACCAGAGCCAGCGTGACGCTGCCGATCAGTTCCGTGGCTTCCTCCATGTAACGGTCCCTTAATAACACGCGGCGGGCTTCCGGCGACCCGACCACGCCCGGCGCCGGCAGCAGCGTGGCCGTGCCGCCTACCAGGTTGGCGAACCTGCGCGTGAGGTGCGTGGCGTGCACCTCCGCGCTGGGGTTTCCCACGCCGCCCAGGATCTGCACCACCCGCGATCCGGCCGCCCGCGAGTTCGGCTGCATCGAATCCACCATCGCCAGCAGCGCCGCGCTCCACGACGAAAGCCCCACCACGTCGCTCGATTTCAACGTGGTCTCGATATAAAACGCGGCCGCCGGGCCGAGGTCGCGGACCACCTGGTCGTCGTCGTCCATGGAATCGACGACAATCGCCTCCTTCAGGTCGAACTTCGCCTGCAGCGTCTCTTCCAGTTCCGGGTGGGCGCCCGATGGCACGCTGACCGTGATTCGCACGATGCCGGCCTTCTCGGCACGCTTGAGTAACCGCGAAATCGTGGACTGCGACACATTCAGCCGCTTCATAATTTCGGTCTGGCGAAGGCTCTGCTCATAATACATCCGCGCTACTTTGGTCATCAGCCGTAATTCGTCGATTCGCGCCATGCCCTATCCTTTCCGGCCTGCCGCAAAATGCGTCCCGATCGCTTCCCGCCACCCATCGTAACGGCTGGCGCGTTCGGCGTCGCCCATCTTTGGTTCAAAACGCTCCGTGGGACGCGGAAGAGCGGCCAACTCCTCCAGCGACCCCCACACGCCCGCCGCCAACCCCGCCAGCCACGCCGCCCCCATCGCCGAAACATCCGGCGACGCGCTGCGTTCCACCGGCCGGTTCAGAATGTCCGCCTGAAACTGCATCAGAAAATCGTTCCGGCTGGCGCCGCCGTCCGCCAGGAGCGCCGGCAGCGGGCTTCCGCAATCGCGCTCCATCGCATCGAAGACGTCGCGCACCTGGTAGGCGATCGATTCGATGGTGGCCCGCGCCACGTGAGCCGCGCTCGATCCGCGCGTCAGCCCCGTTATCGATCCGCGCGCCCTATCGTTCCAATGCGGAGCGCCCAACCCGGCGAAAGCCGGCACCACGTAAACGCCGCCCGTATCGGCCACCGTGGCGGCCAGCCCCGCTACGTCCCGCGCCGGATCGCCCAGTCGCAGAAATTCGCCCAGCCATTCGACCGCGCCGCCCGTGACCGTGATATTGCCTTCCAGCGCATACAGAGTCTGGCCCGGCCGCGACCAGCCGACCGTCGCCGCCAGTCCGCTCCGCGATTCCACCGGCTCGGCCGTCCCGGTCATCAGCGAACTGCCCGTGCCGTACGTCGCCTTCACCGCCCCCGGCGAAAAGATGGCGTGTCCGAACAGCGCCGCGTGGGAATCGCCCGCCAGCGCACAAACCGGGATGCCGGCCACGCCTTCCCCGTATTTCCAACTCGATGGCCGTAGCGAAGGCAGCGCCGCCGCCGGGATGCCGAACAGCGACATCAATTCGGTGTCCCAGCGCAGCCCCTTTAAGTCGAGCAACTGCGTTCGCGACGCGTTGGTAAGATCCGTGGCGTGCACCGCTCCGCCCGTGAGATTCCACAGGATCCAGCTATCCACCGTGCCGATCGCCAGTTCCCCGTTCGCCGCGCGGGCCGGTCCGTCCGGCGTCTGTTCCAGCAGCCAGCGCGCCTTGCTGGCCGAAAATAGAGGGTCGATCCCAAGGCCGGTGCGGCGCCGCAGCAGGTCCTCGTGACCGGCTTCCCGCAGGGCCGCGCAAAAGGGCGCGGTGCGCCGGCATTGCCATACCACGCATGGTCCCACCGGCTCGCCGGTCTTACGATCCCACGCCACCACGCTTTCCCGCTGATTGCTGACGCCAATAGCCGCCGGCCGAACATTCCCGGCCCGCGCCATGCACTCCCCGGCCGCTTCCTCCACGCTGGTCAACAAGGCCCGCGCATCCTGCTCCACCCACGCCGGCCGCGGATACTGAATCGGCACCGGCCGCGCGGCCGACGCGACCACGCCTCCGCTCGCGTCGATGAGGATTGCCTTGGTGTTGGTGGTGCCTTGATCGATGGCCAGAACGTGACGCGCGGTCACGGCCGCACCTTGGTCTCCAGCACGTTCAGCGCGGCAGCGCGGATGGCCTGCGGCGTGAGCCCGAAATGCTCGAAAAGCCATTCCGTGCCACCCGTCGGGGCGAAGGTGGGAATTCCCAGAATGCGCATCGGAACCGGACACTCCGTGGCCGTCAACTCCGCGACCGCTCCGCCCAACCCGCCACGCACGGAATGTTCCTCCACGGTCACGATTGCCGCGGTATTTCGGGCAGCGTCCAGAATGGCCTCCCGGTCCAGCGGTTGAAGCGTGGCCATATTGATCACCCGAGCCGAGACGCCTTCCTGCGCCAGCAGCGCGGCGGCTTCCAGCGCGCGGCACACCATGGTGCCATTGGCGACGATTGCGATGTCGCGGCCCGGCCGCAGAATCGCCGCCCTGCCGATCCGGAACTGGTAATCTGGCGGATGCACCTCCGGAACCGGCAGCCGGCTCAAACGCAGAAATACCGGCCCTTCCATTGCGGCGGCCGCGCGCACGGCCTGCTCCGTTTCCGTGGGGTCCGCCGGGACAATCACGGTCAGATTCGCGATGGCCCGCGTCCAGGCCAGATCCTCGATGGAGTGGTGCGTCGGACCCAATTCTCCGTACGCCAGACCGCTCGACATGCCGCACAGCTTCACGTTTGCCTGCGAATAGGCCACGTCCACTTTCACCTGCTCCAGCGCGCGGCCCGTCAAGAAACAGGACGCTGCGCACACGAACGGTATCTTTCCGCCGTTGGCCAGGCCGGCTGCGATGCCCACCATGTTCTGCTCGGCGATTCCCACGTTCACCAGGCGTTCCGGGAATCGCTTGGAAAAACCGCCCAGTCGCGTGGAGCCCACCGAATCGTTCACCACGGCCACAATTCTGGAATCGTGTTCCGCCAGGTGTTCCAGAGTTTTGGCGAAGGCATCCCGGCAATCGAATCGATCAGCCATCGGAATCCTCGCCCAACTCCCGTAAGGCCGCCGCCAGCTCGGCGTCCGTGGGTATATGGTGGTGCCATTCGGCACGATTTTCAATGAAACTGACGCCCTTGCCCTTGGTGGTCTTGGCGATCACGCAATTCGGACGCCCGGGCTCGAACGGCGCGGCCTCGAAGGTTTCCCGCAGCGCGTCGCAATCGTGCCCATCCACCTCGCGCACGGCCCATCCGAACGCGCGGAATTTATCGGCCAGCGGCTCCAGACGGAGAATTGTCTCCGTCGGCGCTCCCTGCTGGATCCCGTTGCGGTCCACGATCGCGATCAGGTTGTCGAGCCCGTAGTGCGCCGCCGCCATGATGGCTTCCCAATTGCTTCCTTCCTGCAACTCGCCATCGCCCGTCAGCACGTATGTGCGCCACGAAACGCGATCCATCCTCGCCGCCATGGCGGCGCCCACCGCGATCGGGAATCCATGGCCCAACGGTCCGGTATTGGCCTCCACGCCCGGAAGTTCGCAGCGGTTGGGATGGCCGTTGAGCCGTGAAAGCGGCCGCATGTATTCCGCCAGTTCCTCCCACGGAAAAAAGCCCTTCAGCGCCAGCGTAGTGTAGAGCGCCGCCGAGCAGTGCCCCTTGCTCATGATGAACCGGTCGCGCGCCGCGTCGCGCGGATGCGACGGGTCAATGCGCAGGGCGCCAAAGTACAGACTCACCAGGATGTCGGCCGCCGAAAGGTCGCCGCCCGGATGACCCAGGCGGGCGCGGTGCACCATTCGTAAGCTTTGGCGCCGGACGGCGCGGGCGAGATCGCTTAACGTCTGGTTGGGACCGTTGGCCGGCGCGGGTTTCGAATAATTATTCGTCACCTGCATTTTATGCAAGTTAACAACTTATCAGCGGGACCCGGTCGGGGTCAAGCGGTCTCTTTGGGACTCCCTCGCCGCAGCGGCCGTCTAATCTACGCAACAGGCGCGAGGAACTTAGCGCTGGGAGACCGGTCGGAAAAATCGCCGCTTGTATTCGATCTCGTCCGCTTCCGGAGACACGAACAGCCTCACTCTCATTATCCGCGCCAACTACCGCTTGACGCCCGCCTTGCGCCTGAATATACTCTTCCTCAGCATAGAATCTGGTTAGTGCATATTTATTCAGGCGCTCAGGCGCCTGGAGCTTTGGGTTCCGGAAGAGTATTCCGTGACGAATACGCAGGAGGTCAATGTGAGACGTTTGTCATTGTTGCTGATTGCCTTCGCAGTCGCTCTCTCCGCTCAGGAGTTTCGCGGTACGCTGACTGGCCGGGTCACCGACCCCGCCGGGCTCGGCGTACCTGGCGCCAAGATTGTGGTCACGAAAACCGACACGAACTCACGGTCGCAGACCGTAACCAGCCCCAATGGCGACTACACCGTGCCCTTTCTGGCGCCCGGTGTTTACGAGATCTCTGTCGAAGCCAACGGGTTCACCAAGTTCGTGCAGAGTGGCGTCCGGGTCTCCGCTGTCGAACAGGTCACCATCAACGCGGTGCTGAAGATCGGAAGCACCGAGCAATCGGTTGAAGTTCATGCCGATGCGGCGCCGGTCGAATCGGCGACAGCGTCGCAGGGCCAGGTGATCACCACGCAGATGGCCGAGGACCTTCCCGTGAACGGCCGTAGCCCCATCGCGCTGGCGCGCACCGCATATGGCGTGATTCCCAAGGAAAAACATGCCCTCACCGAAGTTCGGCCGTTCGATAACTCGGGCGCCGGCGATTTTTCCCTGGGTGGCGCCAATTCCAATTCCAACGAGTATCTGCTGAATGGCGTTCCTAACATGGTGGATGGCAGCCGTGAGGTCGCTTACAGTCCGTTGCTCGACGCGGTGGATGAGGTTCGCGTGGACGAATTCCAGACCGACGCCGTTTATGGCGATACGTTGGGCGGCACCGTCAATATCACCACTAAGAGCGGGACCAATCAATTTCACGGTGCTCTGATGGAGTTCAACGAGACGTCGGCTCTGGCCGCCGAACCCTTCTTTCTGAACGCTGCCGGCACGAAACAGGCGGTCACGCGTCAAAACGAGTACGGCGGAACCATCGGCGGTCCTGTGCGCATCCCGAAACTGTACAACGGAAAAGACAAGCTCTTCTTCTTTTTCGCTTATGAAGGCTACCGCGATTCCACGCCCGCCAGTTCCACCAGCGCCGTCCCCACCGACGCGGAGAAGCAGGGTAACTTCTCGGCCCTGTTGGCGAACGGAGCGAGCTATCAGCTATACGACCCCGCATCGGCGGTTCTCGCGTCGGGGAAGATCACCAGAACCCCGTACCCCAATAACGTAATTCCCAGCTCCGAACTGAATCCGATCGCTCTCAACTACCTGAAGTATTTCCCCGAGCCCAATCAACCGGGGAAAAGCGATGGCGAGAATAACTACGTGGTCAACGACCCCAGCACGGACAAATACCAATCCTTCATGGGGCGAAGCGATTTGAACCTCAGTGACAAGGACAAGCTTTTCTTCGATTACCACACCAGTTATTACACCAACGGGTCGGCCGACATTTTCCAGAACCTCGCCAGCGGACAATACAGTAACTTGAATTTGCTTGGCACTGTCTTGGACAACGTGCATATCTTCACGCCCACACTGATCTTGGATTCCCGGTTGGGCTTCAGCCGCAGCTACACCAGCAGTTCCATTAAGAGCGATGGCTTCGATCCGACTTCGTTGGGTTTCCCTTCGTATATACTCCAGAACTCGACTCTGCCGGCGATGCCCCGGATCGCCTTCTCCGACGCCTTCGCCGGGTTAAGCACCACGCCTGGTTCGCTTTCGATCTTCGATACCCTGCAATTGTTTAACACCGTAACGAAGATCGCGGGAGCCCACACCATTCGCTTTGGACAGGATTTCCGCCGCGAGCGGTACAGCAAACTCAGTGCCGGCTATGCCGCGGGCACCTACACTTTCGGCACCACGTGGGTTACGGCATCCAGCACGGCTTCGGCGCCGCCGTTCGGCGGTTCCATGGCGTCGTTCCTGGAGGGCCTTCCCACCAGCGGCGAGTTCGACGTGAACGAACCGACCACTAGTTCCAACTACTATTTCGCTTTTTTCTTCCAGGATGACTGGAAAATCGGCCGCGACTTTACCCTGAACCTCGGTCTGCGGGCTGAACATGAATCGCCCGTGGTCGAGAGCAACAACCGCGAGACTATAGGGTTCAACTCCTCGGCCACCAATTCAGCGACTCAGGCGGCCGAAACCGCGTACGCGGCCAGCCCGATATCCCAACTGCCGGTTTCCCAGTTTCTCCCTACCGGCGGATTGCAGTTTGCGTCTTCCAGCAATCGAAGCGGTTACACCACGCCCTCGATCTTCCTGGCGCCCCGCGCCGGCCTGGCCTGGTCCCCCGCATCCATGCACAACAAGACCGTGTTCCGCGCCGGCTTTGGCATGTTTAACAATCCGTACGGCGCCTACACCACGGGACCATCGACCGGCTTTACCGAATCCAACCTGCTGGTGCCGACCAATAACAGCTACTTGACGCCGTTTGCCACCTTGTCTAACCCCTTCCCGGGCGCCAGCATTCTGCAGCCTACCGGCTCTTCGCTCGGAGTCAACACCTATTTGGGAAACAGCGTAAGCTATTACTATCCGAAGTTCAAGGATCCCTATAGCATCCGTTGGAGCATGGACATTCAGCATTCGTTCTTCAACGACTGGCTGCTGGACGTCGGCTACATCGGCAACCACCAGGTGGATCTTACCAATACGTACGCGGTGAGTTCCGCTCCGGTCGTTCCGTTCTTGAGCCGTGAGCTTTGGAAGGACACTACGGTCACCAACGCGTTGAGCGCGGTGGTTCCCAATCCGCTGGCTAACTTGCTTCCGGGTTCGAGCCTCAATGGAAGCACCATCGGCGTTTCGACTCTGCTGAATGCCTTTCCCGAGTTTACCGGCGTGTCGGAAAGCGACGACCCCAACGGCATCGCCTGGTTCCACATGCTCACCGTCCGCTTGACCAAACGGTTCTCCCACGGACTGTTTGTGAACGTCAATTACGAGCATTCCCGCCTGCTTGAAGACAGCGGCCCCTTGAATGCCGGCGATTCGAAGCTCTGGTACGGTATTCCCAGCGCCGATTTCCCCGATCATTTTGTGCTTTCCGGAAGCTACAATCTCCCCTTCGGAAAGGGCGCGCATTTCCTGCCCAACGCGAACAAGGTGCTGGATGCTTTCGTGGGAGGATGGGTGCTCAATTCCATTTATGTCTGGGAATCGGGCGCCGCTTTGAGTTGGGGCAACGTGATTTACTTCGGCGCCCCTTTGAACTCTCAACCCCGGAACCTTACCGCCGCTTTCAATACGGCGGCCTTCGACACCGTCTCCGCCGATCAGCCCAATGCCTATAACTACCGCCAGTTTCCGACCAGCTTCAACAATCTCCGTTCCGACGCCACCAACAACGCCGATATTTCCATGTTGAAGAACTTCACCATCCATGAGCGGATGAAACTGCAATATCGTTTCGAGGCTTTCAACTCGCTCAACCGGCCGCAATTTTCGGCGGCGAATCTGAGTCCCACGTCGAAAGCCTTCGGCACTATCACAGGCCAGGCCAATTCCTCTCGCGTCATCCAAATGGGGTTGCGTTTGACCTTCTGACGCCTCACCCGGTTGTCTCGAAACGGGCCGGCCTCCCCACAGGGGACTGGCCCGTTTCATTTTTGTGCGGCTCCGCGGTCAATTCCCCAAGGGCGTCACGTTGGTAACCAGCGGACTCGGCGGAATCCCGACATCCTCGAAGCGGTCCGGACGACTCGGATCGAACCCCCGGAAATCGTCGACGGTCAGGTCCGCCAAAGGCAGCTTGATGTCCTTTATGCGCTGCACAATCGCCTTGGCGATCTCATAGCTACCGTAGTCGCTGTGATGGGTATTTTCGGCCGCGTTGGCAAAAGCCTGGTGCGACGCGTCCGGTCCCATCGCTTCGTAGAACGCGGCGGTCATTGCCTGCAGGTCGATGAGTGGGACATTCAGCTCCTTCGCCACCAGTTTCACGGCGCCGGGATATCCGTTGAAGGAATTTGCGATCTTTCCCTGCGCGTCGAACGTGCGGCGGCTCACCGGCGTGAGCAGCACCGGAATGCCGCCGCGCTTGCGCGTCTGCTCCACCGCGGCGCGCAGCATGTTGGTGTAGGTTTCGAGCGCGTTCGCCTCGGTGTTCTTCATATCGTTGTGAGCGAACTGGATGAAGAGGTAGTCGCCGCGCTTCAGATCGCCCCAGATCTTGTCGAGCCGGCCCTTGCCAAAAGCGCCCGCGATGGATTCGCCGGATTCCGCCTGGTTCGATACCGCAATCTCCGGCTTCAGGAAACGGGTGATCGTCTGCCCCCAGCTATTGAAAGGCTCGCGCGGCTGGTCGCACACCGTGGAATCGCCCATCAGGAAGAGCGTGGGGACGTCGACTTTCTCGATCTCGACCGATCTGACAGCGGGATGCGAGCCGTTGAACTCCAGGGTCAGACGATCGTCCCAGGCCCAGGCTTCCGTGGTCCGTTCGCGTTCGTTGATTCGTACCGCGCCGCCCGCGGCGATCTTCGGCTGCCGCACATTCACCAGGAACGTCCGCGTTTCGAACTTCCCCGGCGCGGTGCGCACGTGTTCCACCATCAGTCGACGCAGTTCCGCGTAAACCGTGTTCTCGGAGGCGAGCTCCCGATCGCCCAGTGTCACAGTGACCCTATAGTTGCCTTCGGGCACGGCCACTGAAAAGAAGAACGGCTTGTCGTGGCTCATCGGGAAATCGGGTTCCAATCCGTTGCCGGTCTCCTTGGAATATACGCCGGGCGGAGACGTCGCGAAATCGAACTTCCAGTTCGCGGCGGCCTGGCCATGCACCGGCGGCGGGAGAAGGAAGACGGCCGGCAGCGCCAGCGAGCCCATGCGGCGGTGGGTGCAATTGGAAGATCGCATAAATCCATCCCCTATTAGAACGCATCGGGAGGCCCTGTTCACAGTCCCCTTGCCGGCCAGCGATGCCGGTAGCATCACATTCACCTGATCCACGCCCGCGAAAGCACCCTGCGGACCGGCGTACACTACGGGAGCGGAAACTCCTCCCACGGTCGCTGTAACCCCGGAAGCGCCAGCCGCCGCAAGGCCGGCGCCGAACAGAACCAAATATACCTGGTCGGTGGCCGCACCCATATTGATGAGGCTCGCGGTAAACGACGGCCGGGTTGGTGGGGTCGTATACGCCGGGCGTGTTGGCGTTGGAAACGTCGACTGTGTTGACGGGGGCGTGTTCCAGACGTTATTCGTGCTCGCCAGGGCTGGATAGGCGCCGCTGCCGGTCGCCACTCCCGTCCCGCACGCCGCGGTAGACGGGCAGACGGGCGGTAAGGCTTGTCCGGCAGCCAGGGTGGAAGCGTCGCCAACGTAAACGGATCGCTATCGAAAAGGTTTTCAGCATCTCGTCGTGAACAATATCAAGCGAATGTCACAATGAAGGTCGGTGAAGTTACAACTCTGTAACTTTGACTGAGCGGCTTGTACGGTAACGCGCCAAGTCATAAGATCGGTAAGATGACGAATCGGCGTGAGTTTCTGGGCGTGGCCGCGGCGCTGCTTACCAGTTCCCGGCCTGGCCGGGCGAGCGGCAAACCGAAACAGATTCTTCTGATGCGGCATGGAGAGAAGAGCGGCAGCAAAGATGATCCCGATCTCAACAAGCAAGGTTATCTTCGCGCCGCGGCCCTGCTACGGCTGTTTCCGGGCAGTTTCGATACGCCCGAGTTTCTGTTTGCTTCGAAGGCCTCACGGCGCAGCAACCGGGAAATCGAGACCCTCACTCCGCTGGCCCGTGCGTTGCACCTTCAAATCAACGGAGTTTATACCGACGAAGAGTATCCGGCGCTGGCCAGCGAACTACTTTCCAATCCGCGATATTCGGAAAAGACCCTGCTGGTCTGCTGGCATCATGGAAATATCCCGCAATTTGCCGCCCGGTTGGGAGTGGCAAAACCGCCTTCGCCATGGCCCGACACGCAGTTCGATCGTATCTGGAAAATTCAGTACCCGGATGGCGGCGTCTCAATGACCGATTTGCCGCAACATCTGCTGGACAGCGATTCGTAATACCGAATCGCCGCGCCGCATCAGAACGCGTCGGGCGGCCGGGCGGCGGTATTGCCGTTGAGGAACTTGTCAAACCAGTAGCATTGCCAGTTCAGGCTCTCCACCAGATGCTTGGGCTCGCCGGTGCGCGTCAGGTTGTGGTTCTCGCGCGGGAAGATGACCAGCTCGGCAGTCACGCCGTAATGCTTCAGCGCCCGGAACCATTGCTCACCCTGCTCGATGGGCACACGGTAGTCGTTGTCGGAGTGCAGAATCAGCGTCGGCGTCCTGACGTTCTTCGCGTACTTCAGTGGGGATGCGTCCCAGTATTGCTCGAAGTCGTCGAACAGGAACCCCTTGAAGTCGTCTTCATGGCCGTACGCGCCGTCGCGCGTTCCGTCGTCGCTGATGAAGTTGGAAACGCTGCGCAGGGTGACGGCCGCTTTGAAACGCGTCGTGTGTCCCAGAATCCAGTTGGTCATGTAGCCGCCATAGCTGCCGCCGGTCACGCCCAGTTTGTCGGTATCGATCCACGGGTTCTGGCGGATGGCCGCGTCCAGACCGGCCATCACATCCTGATAGTCCATGCCGCCCCAGTTGTTGACGATGCCGCTTTCGAACTTCTGTCCATAGCCTGTAGAGCCTCGCGGATTGCAGAAGAAGACCGCCCAGCCGCGCGCGGCGTACACCTGAAATTCGTGATACCAGTCGACGCCATACTGCCCCGAGGGACCGCCATGAACGCTCAGAACCAGGGGATACTTCCTGCCGGCCTGCCAGCCAACGGGCTTCACCAGGAAGCCGTCGATGTCCCAGCCGTCGGTGCTCTTATAGGGCAGGCGCTCCACCGCGGCCAGTTCCAGGCCGCTCCAGAGCTCGGCGTTCAGGTGAGTGAGCCGTCGCTCGGAGCCGCCGTCGAGAGCGGATACATACAGGTCGTCGAGGTGCTGGAAATCGTTCACCAGATACGCCATCGCACCGGACTTCCGGTTGGTATCCACGGCGCGGACCGCGCGCTCGCCTTTGGTGACCTGGACCACCTTGCGCGTGTCGAGATCGACGCGGAATAGGTGCAGCGTTCCCTTGAAACCGGTTTCGAAGCTCAGCTCGCGCGGGCCCGGCCCCCAGCGCAGCGCGGTGGGAATCAGGTCCATCTCGTCGGCCGCCAGGCGCGCCTTCGCACCGCCGGCCGAGGACGCAAGGTAGAGCTTGGGAAACAAGCGCCGCTCGGTCTCTCCGGTGAACGCAATCTCCCGTCCGTCGGGCGACCAGCGCGGCTGCGAGTCGCCGAATTCGTGATCGGAGATGCGGACCAGAGGGCCGCCTTCGGCCGGGATCGCCCAGATGTTCTTGGAATGGCCATCGTCGTACTCGTGGCCGGTGCGGTCGGAGACGAACGCGATGCGCGTGGAATCGGGCGCCCACTGTGGGTCGGCATCGTTCCAATCGTCGCCCGAGGTGATCTGTCTGGCTGCGCCGGTCGCGCCGTCGATCACGAAGATGTGGTTTCGTTTGTCGTCATACCAGCCGGTATCGTTGAAGTTGTACAGGATGTGGGAATAATGGCGGACGTCGCTCTTGCGCGCGGCGGGAGGCACATTGTCGCTGGGGCCGGTCTGGCTGAGGACCACGAATCGTTTACCGTCCGGAGACCACTGCGGCGCGCTGGCGCCATTCTTCAAATGCGTCAGGATCTGCGCTTCTCCGCCGGACATGGAAAGAACGCAGACTTGCGGACGGGGCGCTTCGGCCGGCGCGGCGGAACTGGCGGGCGCGCGGCTGGAGAGGAAAGCCAGGCTGGATCCATCGGGACTCCAGCGAGGAGAACTGGAATTGAGACCCTCCGCGGTGAGACGCCGCGGCGCCGCTTGCCCGTCGGCCGAGATCACCCAAATGGAACTGTCGCGGCGATTGCGGGCCTGGTCGATGGTGGTGACCACATAGGCCACCAGTTTGCCATCGGGCGACAGGCGCGGATCGCCGGCGGATTGGAAGGCGAAGTAATCCTCGGCGGTGACGCCACGCTTCGCGGAAAAGACGGGTAGCGCGAGGAACGCAAGAGCGCACACGATGGGGAGGGTATGTTGGCGGCGCATAGGCTTTATCTGCGCCAGTGTATCAGAGAGTGGCCGGGCAGTTGACACGTCGCCCTTTTAGTACTAATTTATTAGTCACGCCTATGAGACGCGCGCTTTCCACACTGGGTCTGGTCCTTCTTGCAGCAGGGGCGTCGCCGGGCCAGAAGGCGGCGGACTTGCCTGCGTTCGACGTCGCCTCGGTCAAGCCCAGCCCCGAGAGGCCGGGGCAGAATATCGACATCAACCTGGGCACGGCCAGACACGGTGAAGTCACGCTGCAAAACACCAATATGAACGACTGCATCCGGTACGCATACGGACTGGTAAGCAACGACCAGATTTCCGGACCCTACTGGATGGGGAGCTACACGATTCGCTTCGATATCCATGCCAAAGCGCCGCCCGATACGCCTCAGGAACAGCTTTTGCCGATGATGCAGCGGCTGCTGGCGGAACGCTTCCAACTGGCGCTGCATCGCGAGCCGAGGCCATTGGCGCACCTCGATCTGGGAGTGGCCAAGGGCGGACCGAAACTGCACGCGTCCGGCGAGTCCACGCCCTCCGGCCTGGTAGCCTACGGGCGCGGGTTACTGGCGTACAACCATCTGGCCCTTTCAACGCTCGCGGTCCTGCTCTCGCGGCAATTGAAACAGCCGGTACTCGACAACACCGGGATCCCAGGATTCTTCGATGTGAAGCTGGAATGGCTGCCGGATGAGCCGCCGCGGCCTTCCCAAGGGCCGGACGCGGCGCACGCTCCCGAAGCCGCGGATATGAACCTGCGGCCCGATATCTTCCATGCCGTGCAGACGCAATTGGGCTTGAAGTTGGAGTCGCGGAAGACGCCAGTCGAGATCCTGGTGATCGATCGCGTCGAGCAGGTACCGGCAGGCAATCTTGTACCTCTATGATCATCTCCCCATAGCGGCTCGGGCCGGCACGCCGATTGAGCGGCTACGATAATCTCCATGGATCCTCTTCTCGCCTGGCGATCGGAATTCCCGATTCTGGCCAACACCACCTACCTGATCAGCCATTCGCTGGGCGCCATGCCGCACCGGGCGGCGACGCGCCTGCAGGAGTTTGCCGATACCTGGGCGTCGCGCGGAATTCGCGCGTGGGAAGAGGGCTGGTGGAACCTGCCTGTCACGGTCGGCAACCTCATCGGCTCCATCGTCGGGGCGGGCGAGGGGGAAGTGGCGATGCACCAGAATGTGTCCGTCTGCCAGTCGATTGTCGCTTCGTCGCTCGATTGGTCCGGCCGCCGCAACAAACTGGTCACCGAGGGCCTGAACTTCCCGTCGAACGATTATATCTACCACGGCCTGGAGCGCATCGGCGCCCGCGTGGTGCAGGCGCCGTCGCCCGATGGCCGCACCTTGCCGCTCGATCGCCTGCTGGCCGCCATCGACGAGGAGACGCAACTGGTTTCGGTCTCCCATGTGGCCTTTCGCAGTTCATATCTACAGGATCTCGGAGCCATCGTCCAACGCGCGCACGAGGCCGGAGCGCTGGTGATCGCGGACCTGTATCAATCCGCCGGCACGGTGCCAGTGGACGTCCGCAAGTTGAATCTGGATTTCGCCACCGGCGGGTCGGTAAAGTGGTTGTGCGGCGGTCCGGGCGCCGGATACCTGTACGTCCGGCGGGATCTGTGGAACCGCCTTGAGCCGATCTTCACCGGGTGGGCGGCGCATGAACGGCCATTCCAGTTCGATGGCGGACCCATTCGCTATGCGCCGGATATTTCGCGATTCCTGAATGGCACGCCCAATGTGCCTGCCCTGTACTCGGCGCGTTCGGGATATGAAATCATCCGGGAGATTGGCGTCGAGGCCATCCGGGAGAAGTCCATCCGCCAGACCGCGCGGCTGATCGAACTCGCCGATGAAGCCGGCATCCCGGTGCGTACCGGGCGCAATCCCGCCGAGCGTGGCGGCGTGGTGACGCTGGACGTCCCCAACGGACAGGAAGTCACCGCCGAGTTGATTCGCCGCGAAATTCTGGTCGACTACCGGCCCGGCGCCGGCATCCGACTTTCGCCGCACTTCTACAACACGGACGAGGAATTGGACCATGCGGTGTGCGAAATCCGGTCCCTTTCGGCCTATCGCGCCGGTGTTAGCCGGTATAATCCTGCACCGTGAGACGGTACGCGAAAGGTATAACCGGTATCGACGGTACCCATGTCTTTGTGCTCCCAGAGATCGCGGACGGCCGCGCGGCCCCGCATTCCGAGCGCCCTCCAGTCCAACGGAATCTCGACCGCGTTCGCGCCCAGATTGAACACCGCGGCATACTTCACACTCGAACCGATGGCGTTCGCCGTCCACACCACGCGGTCGCCGCTCTCGGAAATGGATTGGCCGCCGGTGGCCTTCTGGTCCACGGCCAGCACTTCATCGTTGGTCATCAGCGACAGCGTGAAGTCGTCGTTACCTGGGAGATCGCCGCCGAACATCAGCGGCGATTGCGCAATCGACCAAAGGCTGATCAGCGTGCGTTGCTCGTCCTGGGTGAAACGAGTCATGCGGTCGGCGCCCCGTTCGGCGCGGATGCCGATGTGGCCCAAGGGAAGCATGTCGGCGTCGGGCCAGGCGCCGGGTCGTCCCACGCCGCCCCAGATCTGCATCAGCAGAAAGTTCTGACGGAGATAGCGCCACTCGTCCCAGAAATCGTCGGAGATGCGCCACATATTGGCATTCTCCTGGAGGAGCGGCACACTGTGCAGCGTCGCAGGGCCGGGCGAAAGACTGAGCACCATGGGGCGCCCCGTCTTGACGATGGCCTTATGCAGGGCGGCAATCTCCTCGCCGTGTACCGGGCGCGCTATGTCGTCGGCTTTGATAAAGTCGACGCCCCAATCGGCATACATGCGGATAAGGGAGTCGTAATAATCCTGCGCGCCGGGGCGGCCCATATCCACGCCATACATGTCGCTGTTCCAGGGGCAGGTGGAATGCACGTCGGCGATTTCCGCGGCACGGACTTTGCTGCCCGCCACCGGCAGGTTGGCTTTTACCGCCCGGCGCGGAATGCCGCGCATGATATGAATCCCGAATCGCAGGCCTTGCGCGTGGATGGAATCGGCCAAGGGTTTGAAGCCGCGGCCGCCGGCCGAAGAGGGGAAGCGGTTCTCCGCGGGAATCAGACGGCCGTTGGCGTCCATGGAAAGTTCCGCGTCGGGGCGGTAGCCATGCGCCTTGGCATTCGGATCGGACCACTGGATATCCACCACAATGTATTGCCAGCCGTGGGCCTTCAGATTCGTCGCCATGTACCCGGCATTGGCGTTCACTTCGCTTTCCGTGACGGTGGTTCCGTAGCAATCCCAACTGTTCCAGCCCATAGGCGGCGTGGCGGCCACGGTGGGTTCGGCGGTGCTGGCGGTCCGGCAGCAGCAGAGGATGAGAACCGCGACCAGGAGAGCCATGGCCCATATTCTCGCACGCAGCGATCCCGCCATATTCGCGATAATTGGTGGATGTCCGATTGGCAATCGGCGATCCTGGCGGCGCACCGGCGGATCGCATCCCTCGTTCGGGAGACTCCCGTGGAGGAATCGTCCTTAGCGCCGGGGGTTGAGCTCTACTTGAAACTCGAACATCTGCAGCACACCGGCTCCTTCAAATTTCGCGGGGCGTCGCACAAGGTGGCGCTGCTGACGCCGGAACAGGCGGAAGCCGGCGTGATTGCCGCATCCAATGGAAATCATGGGTTGGGTGTGGCGGCGGCGGCGCGGGCGCGCGGCATCCGGGCCGAAGTCTACGTGTCGTCCCAGGTTTCGCCGGCAAAGGCGCGGCGCATCGAAGCCCTGGGCGCGCGCATCCGCTATTGCGGCCAGGATCCGCTGGCGGCGGAACTGGCGGCGCGCCGGGCCGCCGAAGAATCCGGGCAGGTTTTCATTTCGCCGTACAACGATGCGGACGTGATCGCTGGACAGGGAACCATCGCGGTGGAGTTGGCGCGGCAGATCCCGCAGCCCATCGACGCCGTATTCGTCGCCGTGGGTGGCGGCGGGCTGATAGGCGGGATGGGCGCTTACCTGAAAGCGGTGTCGCCCGCCACCCGCATGGTTGGCTGCTGGCCGGTGAATTCGCCGGTGCTACACGAATGCATGTTGGCTGGGCGCGTGGTGGACGTCCCCGAAAGCCCCACCGTGTCCGAGAGCACCTCCGGGGGGCTGGAACCGGGAAGCATTACCGTGGACCTGTGCCGCCAGGTAATGGATGCGCCGTCGTTTGTCGACGAAGAGCAGATTCTCAGCGCCATGCGCCTCATGCTGCAGGCCGAACATTGGGTGATCGAAGGAGCGGCCGGAGTCGCGCTGGCCTGTTTCCTGCGGGAGGCCGAGCGCTACCAGGGCAAGCGCGTTGTGGTGGTGATCTGCGGCCGCAATATTTCTCCTGAGGTCTGGCGCCAGGTGGTTTGAGGCGGCCTTCAGGGGTCGAAGTGCCGGTCCACGTGAATCCACACCACTCGCGCCCAGCGAGTGACAAAAGGGACCAGCGGGAGATAGGCTACGAAGGCGCACACCATCACCAGGTTGAACGAGAGATGGCTCAAGCGCCAGATGGCGATGGAAATCGCGAGCCCCGGCGGAATGGAAATCAGGTAGCTGAAGTACATCGCGCCGATGAAGTAGCCCGGCTCGCGCTCGTACTTGAGCCCGCAGACTGGGCATGTTTCGTGCATCGCGAAGACGCCGCGCCATAGCGGCGCGCGAAATATGGCGCCTTCGCGGCACTGCGGACAACGCTGCCGCCATACGGCCTGAAGAATACTCATCAAGCTTCCAGCATAGCGCCGGGAAGGGCCGTCAGCCGGGGAGCGCGCACACTAACTCACCGTGCCAGCGCTGTCGCGGGACCGATATAGCGGTAATTCCCAAAGCCGAGGACGAGGTAGCCGATACCGCCAAGCAAAAACAACAGCACCACCCCGAACACCGCGCTCTGACCGAAAGCCTTCGCGATATCGATGGCGACCAGAATGCCGACCACAATATTGGCTATCGGAATCATGAAGAGCACGATCCACCAGCCGGGCCTGCCCGCAATCTGCAGCAGGATGTAGATGTTGTACAAGGGCACGATGGCGGCCCATCCGGGTTTTCCGGCTTTTACGAAGACCTTCCAAATACCGATAATGAACACCACGAATATTGCCATTATTACGATCAGCGTCGCGCCGCCCATCGCAAAAAGACCCCCGGCCCCAACTCCACCGTCGTCTTGCAAGAGCAATGCTGGAATCGTCGTCATTAAGAATGTCTCCTTTTCGTCGGCTGGGGGACAGTATACACCCAACCGTCTTGTTTCGATCCCCGGAGTCGCAGTTTTCGCTTCGAAAATGCAACTCAACATAAGGGGTGTATACTGACCCAGAAGCCGCGGGCAACCGGCCGGGCTTCGCGATTGACTCACCATGCCACTGTTTTCGCAGTCGCGGATCATGGATCTTGGTTTGCCCAAAGAGGAAGCCCTTCGCAGGCTGGGGCGCGTGACCAATTTCTGCCATGCGGGGATCGGTACGCGGGCGAGGGACGTGTACTGCAGCGTGTGTGGACGCGGGCCCATCCGGTTTGAAGGCAAGATCGCGGAAGATGGATTTCAGATCAAACCGCTCCCGAGATGGACTATGTGGACAGGCAAGCGGAGCGCCACGCCAGTCATCACCGGCAGCATTCAAGAATCGGCCGCCGGCTCCAGGGTCTCGATATCGATGCGACATGAGACTTCCGCCATCGTAGGCGGGCTGGTTGGGCCTGGTATCTTTTGCCTGATTTCCCTGTTCTTGCTCAAAATAATGCTCACCGACGCGTCTTCGCGGGGGGATCCAGCAACGCGCGTTGGGCAGATTTGGATGGTGCTGGTTCCGTTGTTCGCGGCGGCGTTCCTGTTCCTTTCTTTGCCGCTTTCGTTCAGGATGGAAGCCAAGTGGGCGTACGGATTACTGGAGCGCCTCTGGTCATCACGTTGAAACGGTCCCATCAGTAGTGTCTGGGCGGCACAAGCACTCGGAAGTTTACAGCCTACTCGCCCGTCCGGTTCCAGGAGGTAGCTGATGGTAGCGAACAGGCCGGCTCCCAACTCGAAGCAGTTTCGACATGGCGGCCTCACATGTGGGCGAGTGCCCAGTCCATCTGCCGCCTCCGCCGCGCGCGAGGCCGGAAGAAGAGCAGATACAGGACGCTGGCGAACAGCAGGCCAATGACGGCAATGCCGATAACAGAGTAGAGCATCTCCGAGGAGTCGGAAGCGGTAAGAATCAGCCCGGCCGCTGCCGCCACCAGGAGCAGCGCGAATAAGCCCGTGAAAACGTATTGCGTCACGGAGTATGCCTTGGTGAGGACCTGGAAGCGAAAGTCCGTCTTTTTCAGCATCGGCTTCATCTGGTTCAAAAGCCGGGGAAGCGCCTCCGCCGGTACGCGATTGTTGCGCCATAAGTGCGCCAGGCTTTCCGGCAGCATGCGCTCCTCCCCGTCCACCTCCGAACGGATACCGTAGAGGTAATTCGCCATAAACACTTTGGTCCCGGCTTTGGGCCGGGTCCCTTTGGGCGCCAGGATGTACGCCTCGATGGTGAACGAAGTCTGGCGGTTCTGGTTCCACGGATCGTCCGCTGTGAAGCTCCCTTCGGTCTTCACGCGGGCAGGCTTGAACGTCATCGCCATCCACACAATAGGAAACATGCAACCCTCCTTTGAAAACTCTTCGGGAAATTAGTTTACGCTACCTGTAAATGCCTTAGGCGGCCATCTGGTCCGCTGCTTAGCATATCAGTGCGGCCGTCTCCCCATAAGACCCGCCGATGTGCGTCGCGGCATCTCCGATGGTCTTTGGAAGGTTGTCAGTCTTTCCATTGCCACCGGCGGGCCGCGATAGAAAATCTGGGTCCCGACGCGAAGCAGTTTCGAAAGCCGCCTTGTTTCGATCCGCGTGGAATCGCAGTTCTCGATTCGGAAAATGCAACTCAACATAAGGGGTGTATACTGGCCCAGAAGCCGCGGGCAACCAGCCGGGCTTCGCACTCAACTCACCATGCCACTGTTTTCGCAGTCGCGGATCATGGATCTCGCTTTGCCCAAGGAGGAAGCTCTTCGCAGGCTGGGGCGCGTGACCAATTTCTGCCATGCGGGGCTAAGTACGCGGGCGAAGGACGTGTACTGCAGCGTTTGTGGACGCGGGCCCATCCGGTTTGAAGGCAAGATCACGGAAGTTGGATTTCAGATCAAACCGCTCCCGAGATGGAAGGACTGGCGAGGCAAGCGGAGCGACACTCCGGTCATCACCGGCGACATTCACGAGTCGGCCGGCCGCGCCAGGATCTCGATAAAGATGCGGCAGGAGACCTCCGCCGTGATCGCCGGATTGGCTGGGGCTTGCCTTTTTGGCCTGGTTTCCCTGTTCTTGTTCATGACGGTGTTCACCGGCAAGGATTCGCAGGGTGATACTGGAATGGGCATTTGGGTGGTGCTGCTTCCGTTGTTCCCGGCGGCATTCCTCTTCCTGTCCGTCCCGCTTTCGTTCAGGAAGGAGGCTAAATGGGCGTACGGATTGCTCGAGCGCCTCTGGTCATCGGGCTGAATTGCGATCTTAGTCGGAGAGGCACACTAACCGCTGGCCCATCCCTCGTTGACCCGAGAGAAAGAGGCGGCCCTGCCCATCGAACTGTATCGAACTCACGCCGAAATCCGCGGTCTCGACGGTCCACAGTATTTCTCCCGCGGCCGACATGGCGTGAATGTGGGTCCCCCCGGTTGCCGGACGGTCGACGAAATAGGTGGCGCCGTCGCGATCCATCACACCGAGGAAGCTGGTCGACGGCATGATCACGTTTCCCTCCTGGATTTCGCCGTCGCCCGGTTTCGCCCACCGCAACGCGCCGTTTTCGATGAAGTGGATTGAGTTGTCCTTGCAGGAGAAAAACACACGCCCGCCCGGGCCCACCAGTAATGTCTGTGCGGCACAGGGAGTCTGAAGTTTCCAGGCTACCGCGCCTGTCGAAGTGACTGCGCGGATATCGGGAGCGTCCGTCGCCACATAGCCTATGCCATCGGGTCCCAACTTCGCCTGTGGGCGGGTGCACTCATAATCGAGGGGCACATCAAAGCCGAAGCCCCGCATGGCCCGGCCGTTTCCGCTGCAACCCAGCAGGCGCTCCTCGTTCGGATTGGGCGGGGGCAGGAAAGAGGCGGGAAGGCGTCCGCCCTCACCATTGCGGTTTAGACAAAAACGGCCAAACCAGAGCCTTCCATCGTTGGCGAGAAAGGGTCTCGCCGCGCGGGTTTGGTAAGCCCACGCGAGTTTGCCGTCGCGCGCCGCGCCCACCTGGCCGTACCCGGAGACATATACCGTGCCATCCGTACTGATTACGTCGATCAGGCTTGGCGGTGTGAACTGTAGCGCCACGTCCCAGGCGACGCGTGGTTTGCGGGGTCCGGCGACGCCGGCGACGGACACACGGCCACCCGCCCCTGGGACGATCGGCGGAAGTTCATTGACTGAGGGGATGCCGTGCAGTTCGACCGCGGCTTCCTTGGCCGTATCGCCGGCCGCGAGCGGATCTTTCTGGCGGCTCGCAATCCGGCCGATGGTGTTGCACGCTGCCAGGGCGACGATCACAGCGGCCAGTATGGCCAGACGGGGCACCCGATTCTTCATTGCGATCTCTCCCTTTCGGTCCCGAGGCTCCAACCGAGGGTCATTCACGTCCAAGCCAAAAAGAAGTATACCCCACAAGCCGCCAGAATCAGGCAGACCGAAAGCCAGACTCTGCGGTTAAACCATTCTCCGATTGCCGGGCGGCGCGCGATCGCGACCTGGACCACCCCAATGCCAAGAGCAAAAATTCCAGCCGGCCAGATCAGCGGGCCGCTCGTGGGCGAGTTCTCATTCGTGCTCGTGAAGACCCAGTTGGGGAAAAACAGGTATCCCACCACCGTCCACAGGAGGCCGCCAATCAGCAGCATCCAGGCGCCGCGATTCCTGGCGCGGGCTTCCGAACTGGCCAGGTCGACAGGCTCGTTCCGGTCCTGGCTGAGGCGGGCGGCATCGCGCAATGCAGTCATCAAAGGACGCCCATCGCCGGCCACGAAGTAGTCGCGCAGGTTCCGGGCGGCGTGGTTTACGGGGAGGCGGCTGTCGTCGCGCCGGCGCAAGTCCGAGATGCTCCAGACCGCGCGGTCCGCGGGCAACATCGCCAGCCCGGCCTCTATCTCCTCCAATTCGCGGGAGGCGGCGGAGACATCCGCGGGGTTCAGGCGCCCGGCATAGAGCCGGTTCATCACGGTTGGGAATCGCGAGCCCCACCCGTTCGGCTCCAGGCGGTAGCTGATGGTCGCGAACAGGCCTTCCATGACCACCGGCGGCCCGAGATCGAAAGTTTGGCTCCCAACGTGAAGCAGTTTCGACATAGCGGCCTCAAATGTGGGCGAGCGCCCAATCCATCTGCCGCCTCCGCCGCGCGCGTGGCCGCAAGAAACAAAGATACAGAATGGCGGCGAACGCTACGCCTGCGATGGCAACACCCACGAACCCTGTGAGCATCTCCGAGGAGTCGGAAGCGCTAAAAACGATAACGGCCGCCAGCCCCAGCAGGATCAGCGCTAACAAACTCGCGGCCACGTATAGCCTGATGGTGGAGGCCTTGTCGAGGTACTGGAAGCGGAAATCCCTTTTTTTCAGCATGGGCTCCATCTCGTTCAAAAGCCGCGGAAGCGCCTCCGCCGGTACACGCTGTTTGCGCCACAAGTGCACCAGGCTCTCCGGCAGCATGCGCTCGACCCCGTCCACTTCCGAACGGATACCGAGAAGGTAACTCCCCACCAATTTGGTCCCGGCTTTGGGCTTGGAGCCTTTGGGCGCCAGGATGTACGCCTCGATGGTGAACGAAGTCCGGCGGTTCTGGTTCCAGGGGTCGTCCGCCGTGAAGCCGCCTTCGGTCTTCACGCGGGCAGGCTTGGCCGTTAGCGCCATCCACACAATCGGAAACATGTAGCCCTCCTTTAGGGATTCTTCGGATTATATCGTTCTATCGGCCGGTTGGCGCGTTCACCACGGCACTGACAAAAGCCTTGGCGGTAGAGGGACCAACGTCTGGCAAAGTCATCCGAACGTTCCTTACAGGTTCCCTAACCCTGATGTAACTTCGACATCGCCCGTGGTAAAAGCCCGGTTTTGGGCAATTTACCCAAAAACTGCGTGTAAGTCCTTTGTTTCTGCTTTAATTTGGGCGATTTACCCAAATCGCGGATTGCACCACGGCTGCCAGAGGCTGTTGTAAGCTAGATCCACTGGAGAGTGTCATCTTGCTGAAATCGATCGCCAGCCTTCTTCTTGCCTCCGCGGCCATCGCGCAGCCGCTGGTCATTAAGACGTCCATTCTGTTCGACGGAAAAGGACAGGTGCTCCGCAATAAGGAGATCACCGTGGAGAACGGGCGCATCGCCGGAATCGCCGACGCCACCCACAAGCCCGACATCGATTTGACGGGCCTGACAGTGACCCCCGGCTGGATCGATACCCACGTGCATCCCGGCTGGTACTTCAATAAGGACAACCGTCTGGAACAGTGGCCGGGCGGACGCGGCAGCAAAACCACCCCCTCGCAGGCCGCCCTGTTTACCGCGGCCAACGCCTACGCCACGCTAATGGGCGGCTTCACCACCATTCAGTGTCTCGGTCAGGCCATCGACGGCGATATCCGCTACATGACCGAGTCCGGCGCGCTGCCGGGACCCCGCGTGCTGTCGTCTCTGCGCACCATCGATGAACGGACCGGCACGCCCGAACAGATCCGCGCGGTGGTGCGAAAGATGAAGGAGGATGGATCGGACGTGGTCAAGCTCTTCGCCACCGCCAGTATCCGCGATGGCGGCAAGATGACTATGTCGAAGGAACAGATTGAAGCGGCTTGCGGCGAAGCCAAGGCCGTCGGTCTGCGGTCGGCGGTTCACGCGCACGCCTCCGACGGCGCCACCGCGTCGGTGCTGGCGGGATGCACCTCCATCGAGCATGGGACGTTTCTCGACGATGCCACGCTGAAACTGATGGCGGAGCATGGCGCCTACTTCGACCCCAATTTCCTGGTGCTGCACAATTATCTGGAGAACAAGCCGAAATTCCTGGGCATCGGCAACTACAACGAAGAAGGCTTCGCGGCCATGGAAAAAGGTCTGCCCCTGGTGGCGGATGTGCTGAAGCGTGCCCGTCGGCTGCATGTCAAGATCGTCCTGGGAACCGACGCGGTCGCCGGGTCCCACGGCCGCAACGCCGAAGAATTCATCTACCGGGTGAAGGACGGCGGCGATACGCCCATGGACGCGCTGATGAGCGGCACGTCCGTGGCGGCCGAATCGCTGGGACTCGGGGACCGGATCGGGAGCATCGCGGTGGGCATGCAGGCGGACCTGGTGGCCGTCCAGGGGAATCCGCTGGAGGATATCACCGCCGTACGGCGCGTGGCGTTCGTGATGCGGAACGGCAAGGTCTACCGCAACGGCCCGCCGGGACGGTAGAGACGGTTCCGCGATTGCCTCTTGGGGCCTGTGCTAACTCCTCGGCCAGTCTTCGGCGGCGGAGCGGTGCGCCAGATCGCCGAACAGGGGCAGGGAACAGGCGGATCCCTGCGACGCCTTGACCATCATGTAGATGGAGGCCACCAGCAAGACGCCTTGGAACAGCCGGGAGAGATGCAGGAACGGAAACATCAGGTGGTCCATCGGCCGCAGCGCCACGTCGTCCACCAGGTAGGCCACGAAGAGATAGAGGCCCTGGAACGCGTGGAAGCGGACCACTTGGTCTTTGCGGAATTTGTCGGCGGCCAACACCACTACAGCCGCGATCCAGCCCATCCAGGGGACGTAGCACAGAATCGACGCGGTACGCCCCGAAAGACCCGAAAGCATGTCGGCGCCGGACGGAGGAGCCGCCTGTACCGGCTGGCGCCTCCCGCAGCGCGCGCAGAACACGTCGCGATCGCTCACCTGATTTCCGCATTGGCTGCAAAATGGCATCCGTAATGAGATACGAGATGTACGGTCCGGTGGTTCCGCCAGGTCTCGCGATCCGGTCCATGCTACCATTTTCGGGATGAGAAGGGTCCTGCCTATCCTATTGTTGGCGGTAAGCGCCTCGGTTCTGCCGGCCGCGAGGACTCTGGAAATCTATTCGATCGACGTAGAGGGAGGCCAAGCCACGTTGTTCGTGACGCCGGCCGGGGAGAGCCTGCTCGTCGACACCGGGTGGCCGAGGGCCGACCATCGCGATGCCGAGCGCATCGCGGTTGCAGCCAAGGCTGCGGGCATTCGCAAGATCGATTACCTGCTGATTACCCATTACCATGCCGGCCATGTCGGCGGCGTACAGGGTCTCGCGAATAAGCTGCCCATCGTTCATTTCATCGACCACGGCGCTCAGACCGAGACCGGCAAGGACGCCGAAATCCTCTTTAATGAGTACAGCGCCTTTCGCGGCAGAGGCCAGCACATCCTGGCGAAACCCGGCGACAGGATTCCCATCAAGGGCATGGACGTCAAGGTGCTTTCGGCCGGGGGACGAGTGATTGACGCGCCACTTCCGGAAGGCGGCGAACCGAATCCGGCCTGCGACGGCATCGTGCGGCCGCCCGCGGACACTACCGAGAATGGACAATCGGTGGGAGTGCTGATTACGTATGGCGAGTTCCGCATGGTGGACATGGGAGATCTCACCAAGGACCGTGAATACGACCTGGTGTGCCCGGTAAACAAGATCGGGCGTGTGGATCTGTATCTGGTGTCGCACCATGGCATGCCCATGTCCGGCTCGCCCGCGTTTGTGAGCGCGTTGGACCCTCATGTCGCCATCATGAACAACGGCCCGCGCAAAGGCGGCGACGCGGCAACCTGGCAGACCATCCGCGACACCCGTGGAGTGCTGGATATCTGGCAACTCCACTACGCCATGGATGCCGACAAGCGGCACAACGCGGCCGACACGTTCATCGCCAATATCGACGAGACGTGCGAGGCCAAGTGGATCCAGGTGACCGTGCAGAAGGATGGCGCGTTCCTGGTAGTGAACAGCCGCAACAAGTTCCAGAAGCTCTACACGAAGAAGTGAAGTTCTACTGCTTCTTCTTTGGTGGCGGTGGCGCCTGGGGGTCTACGGTCTCTTTCGTCTTATCGTCGGAGAGCGGCGCCGGGGTGTCGGCCTCCCCGAAGCTGATGGTGGATTCCGCTTCGTACTTGCGATAGATGCGGAACTCATTCTCGTTCTTCTCCAGAAAATCGCCGCCCGTGGCGATCGTGTTGCCTTTCAGCGGCAGCAGGAAGGTGTGGCCGGAGAGCTCCACGTTGTCGTAGTCGAGTATGGATTCCACGGCCTTGATGGGAAAGGTTGCGGGAATGTCGTCGGCGATGGTGGTCACCCGCATGATTTTGTGAGAGTCCTTGTCCACTTCCACCAGACCGTGACGTCCCACTGTAATCGTGAGGTTCTGGTCCTTGACGCCGATGCGATACTCCGAATTCGCCAACTCGATTTTATACGCGAACGCCATCACGCGCTTGCCGCGCAGCGTGCCCCAGTGGTCCCATTCGAAACGGGTTTGGGAGCGCCGCTCGAAGATTTCGAGCATCACGCTTCCGAAATCGCCATAGGATGTGGCGCCGCCCAGCTTTTCGTAGTCCACCTGAGTAGGAGTGTTGTTTTGCAGGATCAGCTTGTACGCTTCCTTTTGCTGGAAGTAGCTGAGGCGGATGGTCAGCCGGTCGAGTTGCTGCCAGCGTGGTGAATCGCCGCGCGGTCCGCCGGCGCGTGTGCCCGGCATCGCCGCCGCAAAACGCGTGGTGACCTGGGTACAGATGAAGTCCGGCAGGCTCTGGCTGTAATTCAACGCGTAATCGCGCACTTCATCCAATATGGCGGCCTGCTCTTCGGAGGAAGGCGGAGGAATCGGTTTGGGTGGAAGCGGCGCCACAATCGGCTTGCCCTCCACCAGGCCTTGCGATTGGTCGCGCAGCATCTTCAAGCGGGCCAGGGTCCTGGGTCCGAGCTTGATCTGGCTTTGAAGATCCTCGATCTCGCGATCCTCCAGCCGTTCGGTCATCTTCACGTTGGCCAGGTAATTGGCAAGGTCCAGATCGGTGTATTTGTAGTCGGTGGAATTGACGGCGTTGCGCAGGAAGGCGGCCAGCTTTTCCACCGTCATCGGCGTCTGAGACGCGGCTGCCAGGCACAGAGAAAACGATACAGCCAGACAGCCGAGACGCATATAGGACCATTTTCGCACGGGAAGCTATCCGCCTTTCTTGGCCGGAGGCGGCGGGTCCTTTTTGTCCTGGCCGGGCAGGACCGTCTCTTTGGTCTTGTCATCCGGCGGCTTGTCGGCGGGCACATCGAAGCTGATGGATGAATCCGCGCTGTACTTGCTGTAGTTGACGTATTGCTTGATGTTCTTGGTCAGATAATCATGAGCGCCCATGCGGACATCCGCCTGCAGGGGCAGCAGAAACGTCTGTTCCGAGATGGTCTGGTAGCCGTAGTCGATCGTATCGGACGCGCTGGTCAAGGGGAAATCCGCCGGAATGTTTTCGGCCTCCACGGCAACGCGCAGCACCGCGTGGCTCTTTCCGTCCAGCCGCACGGAGCCGTGGTAGGCCGTCACGATGTCGTGTCCCTCCACGTCCAGGTGATATTGCGACCGTTCGAGCGCCACCCAAAAATCGAACGTCATGACCAGTTGACTGGCTCCTACTCGCCCCCAGCGGCTCCATTCGAAACGCGCCGCGGTTTCGGGCATGAAGATCTGCCGCAGCATGGTTCCGAAATCGCCGATGGATCGCGACCCGCCCAGGCTCTTCATATCCTGCGTGGTGTATTGATTATTGTGCTGCAGCACTTTCTCTTCTTCCTTCTGCTGGAAGTAGGTGAGCTTTTTGACGATGCTGTCCTGCGTTCGCCAGTCGGTCTGCTGGGCGGAAGGGACGCCGCGCGCGGGAGCGGCGTATCGCTGTTCGCGTTCGAAGCAGACGAAGTCGGGCAGTTTCTGGCTGTACTCCAGGGCATACTGGCGTACTTCGTTGAGAATGGCGGCCTGCTCCTCGTTGGTTGGCACGGCAGGCGCTTTCATTCCCGTGAATGCCGCGCCGGGAGCCGCGTCGCCCAGGTTCTTCGATTGGTCGCGCAACTTGCGCAGCGCGTCCATGGTCTTGGGGCCTAATACCACCCCCTGGCCGCGCAGGCCCTCGATGGTGCGGTCGTCCAGGCGATCGCTCAGCTTCACCTTGGAAACGAAGCCGGCCAGCGCCGAGTCGCTCTCCTGCTTGGTGGTGGCGGGATTACTCAGCCACTCCATGAGTTTGGCGACGGACATGGTCTGGCTCTGAGCCGTCAGAAATGTTGCCACGAAGGCCAGCAGAAAACCTACCCGCATGATCCCCATTTTCCCACGCCCGGCGGAGCTGTGGACCTGTGCCCGCCAGGAAGCAGCGTGAATGGATGGCACATGGGCGAATCCGCGAGGAAGACGTCTCGACGAACACTTCGGACTGAGTCCATTTGGACCTCCGCGCCGCGAGTTATGCTGAAGCCAGCCATTATGACCGAGTCCAATACGAAATTCGAGGATCTGCAACAGCTTCCTCAGTTCCCGGCGATCGCCACCAAGGTTCTCCGGGTTCTCTCGCACGACGATACCACCGCTCGCGAGATAGCCGATTTCATCCGCGCCGACGCGGCGCTGGCCTCGGGGCTGTTACAACTTGCCAATTCGTCCCTGTTCGGCGCGCGCGCACACATCGGCAGTCTGCAGCAGGCCTTGACCATGGTGGGGCTCGACCAACTCAAGCGGTTCGTGGTGACGTTCTCCACCAAGTCGTGTTTCCAGACGGCTCTTCGTCTGGATTTGCTGCGCGCCCTCTGGCGCCACAGCCTGGCCTGCGCCCTGATTTGCGAGGAACTGTCCGAGGCCAGTGCGCCGTTTCAAAGCCGCGGCGACCAAGCATACACCGCGGGACTGCTGCACAACATCGGCAGGTTGGGCTTGTTCGTAGTGCATCCGCGGGAGTATGCGGATCTGTTGGCCGCCGCGCCGCCCGGCGCCGATTGGCTCGCGCTCGAGCACGAAGCGTTCGGCAGGAATCACTGCGAGGCGGGCCGTTGGCTGGCCGAGCGTTGGGACCTGCCGCAGGAAGTCCGGGATGCCGCCGCCGGACATCACAATCCACCAGGGGCAGGAGAGTTTACCCTGCAGGATCTGGTACGGGTAGCGGTACTGCTGACGGACAGTCTGGGGTTGGACGTCACGCCTCCGAGCCAGGCTCACTCCATGCAGGAGATCCGGATTTTGTTGCCGCGCGTGGCGCAGTTCCGCTTCGACCCCGACCCGGCGGCGATGAAGGCGCGGATCAACGATAAACTGGACGCGTTCGATTAACTCATGTGGCCCGCACATAGAACCGCGACCGTCAAGGGAGCGGCCCGAGCGAGCGGGACCATGCCCACATCGCCCAGGCTCCTGCGCGGCAAGCTGCTCGGGAGACCGTCATATGTCGCTCGGGCCGCTGCCTAACGGTTCGCGGTTCTGGGTCGGGGCTATACGTCACCGAAGGTGACCGTCTATCGCTCGAAGAGTCCCGGCACGGCGCGCATGAGTGCGTGCGCCATATCGAACGCATAGGGCGCCGGAAGCTAAAACAGCTTCCGTTGCCGCTCGCCGATCGCCCGCCAATCGAAGTTGCGTGTGGCGTGGGCTTCGGCGGCCCGCGCAATCTGTTCGCGGCGCTCGGGATCGGCGATCAGCGTCGCGATGCCCGCGGCAAAGGCTTCGGGCGTATCCGCCACCCACACGCTGTGACCGTGCAGCATCTCCAAACCGGCGCAACCCGAAGTGGTCGAAACCACCGCGCGCCGCATGGCCATAGCCTCCAGTACCTTCACATTGGTGCCGGCGGAGACCGTGGTCGGCACGATCGCCAGGTTGCTCTCCACGTAGAGCGGCCGCACGTCGGAGACGAAATCCAGCAGGCGGATGCGCTCCTCCAGACGCGGTTCGGGCGAATCCGCGAAGGCGCGCCAATAGGTCAAGGGATCGGCGCCCGCGACCACCGTCACCGTCATGCGCGGGAACTTCTCGCGCAACAACGGCCAGACGCATTCAGTGAAGAAACGATACGCCGCGATGTTCGGAAAATGGCGGAATGAGCCAATGAACAATAGCCGTTCGCCGGGGGTTTCCGGTTCGGGGTGAAAGCGCTCGAGGTCGACTCCGTTTTCGAGCACCACCGTGGCCGCGCCGGGGCCCAGCAGTTCGGCATCCTTCTTCGACATCGCCACCACGCGCGGGAAACGCCGGATGGCGCGTGCTTCAAAACGCCGCCAGCGGAAGAAATCCCACCGTGCGGCCAGGGTCCGCTCACGGCGGGCGATCTGGCTGAACAGGTCGAAGGTGACGTCGTGCTCCACCAGGATGTCGCCGGCATATTCGGCAAGCTGGGTATATTCCACCTGCAAACGATCGAAGCCGAAGGCGCGGCGTTCCGATTCGATGGCCGCCCGCATGGCCGGCGACCGGAACTCGTACACTTCCGGAGGGAGCCGCGTGGACCAGCGCGGCTCGCGGTATCGCGGCTTCTCCACCAGCACCACGCGCGCGCAGAACTCCAGCAGGGGCGCGGTTTCCTGGGGTGCAGCGCTGTCCGTAAAGGCGAACAATTCGACATCGAACTCGCGGGCGATTTCGCGCAGCAGGTTGAAGATGCGAACCGCGCCCCCGTGCGAAAGCGGGAACGGAAAATACGGCGAGAGCACGGCGACGCGCCGGCGCTCCTCGGAGCACGGACGTCCTTCGAGCATTCGCCAGCCTTCAGGTACCACGGTGCGTTCGCGTTTCGGCCACGGCCACCACCACGGACGCAAATGGACGCGGTCGAGCGGCACTCCCCGCCAAAACAGGAAGGACGACAGGTTGAGCCGCAAATGCAGCCGTTCGAGCCGCGAATTGTAGGCCAGGATCTTGCGCGGCGCCAGGCGCCAGGCGGCCCGCCGCAACGCGTTCGAATCCGGCGTCAGCAGCACCGGCGCCAGTCCGATGCGATACCGCTTCAACTGCCGCCGCAAGTCCGGCCAGTTCTCGGGCGTAGCCGTGAAATGGAGCCGGCCGGGGACCAACTGCCGGACCTCCTCTTCCATGCGCCGGCACAACTCGGGGTCGCCGGTGGAGAACGTCACCACCACGGCCTCGGGGTCTTTGCCGAGCAGCCGGAAGATCCACTGCTTGATGCGCTGCTTCACCGGAGGGCCCTCACGCTCCGAACGCCCTTGACGTAAGACGAAGACGGGAGTAGCCGGCTCCCGATGACTATCGACGAACGCATGGGCCGACTCACCGAGCCTATGGGCAAACTGACGGAAACCATGACCCGGCTTGGCAACATCGTCATCGACCACGAGCGGCGTATCGAAGACATCGAAGACCACAAGCAATAAAGGCAATCTTTCCGTGAGCTTCTCATCGCGTCGCCCTCGCAACCCACAGAACCGCGCACGCCGCCAGCGGCGTGAACGCGGCCAGCGCGGTCAGCGGCGCATATCCGTGCACATCGATAATTCGTCCGAACAGCGGTGAAATGACGAACTGCAGCGCCCCGTACGATGCCACCAGCATCGACACCGCCAAGGCTGCGCGCGACAGGCCGAACGCGTCGAGCGGCAGGGTATACATGTTGACGCTGAACGCCGCCAGACCGAACATGGCGACCGAAATTCCCGCCGCCGACCGGCCGGGTGAACCGGCGGCAGGGATGGCCGCGTTGACCAGCGATAGTACCGCCGCCGCCGCGCACACGCGGAAACGGGCCGCCATCGCGGGCACGCCGCCGTTCACCAGGCGCAGGGAAATCCATCCGCCCAACAACCCTCCGAAGAGTGCCGCCGCCGCCGGGATCAATGCATACCGCGCGGCTTCGGGGAGCGTGAGTTTGTATACGTCGACAAAATACTGCGTGGTCCAGTTGGTCCACAGCGAATAGCCCACCATCCCCAGGCTATTCGCCGCGACGAACGCCCACAGGCGGCCATCGCGCAACACTTCCGATCCCCAGATCGACGGCGCGGCTTCAGGCTCGTCGGGCGCTCCGGTGCGCCGCGCCGTCCAGTTCCAGAGGGGAATCCACAGCAGCCCGAGCGTTCCGGTGGCCAGGAACGCCGCGCGCCATCCAGCCTTGCCCGCCAGCCACGCCGCCAGCGGCAGGGCCGCCATGGATCCAAGGCTGACGCCCGCCTGGTTCAGAGCGTTGCCGAGGGCGCGTTCGGCCGGAGCTAGGTAGCGATGGATGGCTTTGCCCGCCGCGGGAATGCCGCCGGCCTCCGCCATGCCCAATACCGCGCGGCAACCCACCAGGCTGCCGAGACCACGGGTAAGGCCGGTGGCGATGCCGGCGCACGACCACACGCCCACGGCCAGGCTGATGGCGCGATTCAGACCGGCGCGGTCGATGAACATTCCGGCGAAGGGAGCGCTGGCGGCATAGGCAAGCGAGAAGGCTCCGAGAATCCAGCCATACTCGGCGTGCGACAGGTGAAACTCGGCGCGCAAGACTGGCGCCAGGGTGGTGAGCGTCTGGCGATCGAGATAGTTGATGGCGGAAGAAAGCACGAAAACGGATAGCGCCACCCAGCGGAAGCGAGACGTCACAAGAACTCGATAGTGGCCACTTCGCCGGCCGTTGCCGTTTTGGGATCCGCCTTGGGAAAGTACTCGATGGTGACGCGTCGCGGCCGTTGCGCACCGCAGCCGAAGGCATGCTCGCCACCGCCGACGATGGAAACCCGCGGGTCGGCTACTAGCAGCCGGACGGACTTGTGGTCGTCGCCCTCCACCAACAGCCGCGCCTGTTTGCCCAGGCAATCCACCTGTTTCAAAACGCCGGTCACTTTGCCCGTCGGATTCGGACCGTCCCACCAAGGGACCACTTTCTCACCCGGCTTCAGGTCGTCGGTGCTGTACTTGTTCTCCATGGTCTGGATTTCAGCGCGGGCCTCGCCCTTCAACCGCTCGATTTCCCGCGCGCTCTCCTCGGCCTTTCGCCTCTTTTCGGCCTCCTCATAGTCCAGGCGCTGTCCTTCCACGCCCACGCGCGCCTGGTGCATCTGGTCCCGCTCGGCGGGGTCGGTGGACGCCTGCTCGGCCTCTTTCCACGCCTTGGCGGCTTCGGTGTAATTGTGATCGGCCGTGTAGCATTCCGCCAGGGCTTTCCAGTACGCCGGATTGCGTGGATTGCGCGCTGCCGCGTCCCGCCAGTGCACCAGGCGCAGTTTCGGATCGGTGTCCCGCTCGGCCATCAGGGCGAGAGGTTCGTCGAGTTTGGGATTGAGTCCCGCGGCTTTGCGGAGGGCGTCGAAGGCCTTTCCGTTGTCCGGCTCGAGCTTGGCGTACTCGATATAGCAGCGGGCGCTCGAGCTCGATGCATCCATGGCGGCGCGGAAATGGCGGCGGGCCTCCTCGTTCTGGTGGGCGCGCAAGGCCAGGATCCCCAGCCCCTCTTCGGCCTCGGGGATCTTCACGTTGTCATGCAGGAGGCTCTCGTAGTCCGCGGCCGATTGCGCTCCGGCCAGCAGGTCGGCCCGCGCCAGGCGGACATCGGCGCTCGAAACCTGGCGATCGGGGAAGTCTTTCTCCGAGAGCGGCCGGCTGTCGATCGATGTGGTGCGGATGTCGTGATCTAGAAAATGCCGCTTCGCCTGTTCTTCCACGTCGGCCGGCGTTTTGCCGAAGGCGTTGCGATAGGCCACGTCCTCGTCGACGCCTTGGCGCAGATTGTAGAGCAGAATGCGGATGCGGCCGTAATACTCCGGGTCGACCACCAGCAGGTGAACGCGCGCCCAATCCAGATCGGGCGAGGGCGGGGGAGCGCCCACCGTGATGTGAATGTCCTTCACCGAGAAAGTGGAGAAGAACTCTTCCAGCCCATGCTCGAACCGCAGGGGCATCTGGGACGTGTTGGCGTTCAGAAACAGCCGGGTTAACTCGCGGAACACGTCCGGCGACACCACACCTTTCTCTTCCAGAACGATCGCATAGCGGTCGCGCCCCTCGGTGAGTGGCCCTGGAGACGTCCATCCCTTGGCATTCTTGAAGACCAGAATGCGGACCGGCTGCTGCGTTTGCAGGTCGTCGGAGCCGAGGACCTTGCCCAGGGCGTGACGGAACTCCTCGAACTCAACAAGCTTATCGCGCGCAACTCGCGGATTGGCGTCGGTGAGAAGCTCGAAGGGTCCGGAAGTATACTTCACCCAAGTGTCCGCCGGCAGGAGCCAGGGAAGCAGACCAAGCAGGATCAGTCGCCGCATGCAGTCTTATTATCCCGCGTGGACGGGCTACACGTCTCCGGGCCGGAATGTGGCACACTGAGAGCAGGCGAAAACCAATTGAAAACCTATAATTTCAGGATCGTGGTAGAGCCGGATGGGGAGCGCTGGCACGCATACTGCCCCGTCCTGGTGGGGCAGGGCGGCGCCACTTGGGGCCACACCCAACAGGAAGCTCTCAAGAACATTCAGGAAGTAGTGCGGATGGTTGTGGCGAGCCTGATGGAGCATGGGGAGCCGCTGCCGACCGAACCCGCGGATCAAGTGCACGTGTCCGGCGAGCCTCAAGTTGCCGTCGTTGTCTGAGGCATGCCGATCGACTATTCGGCTTGCGAAGTCTGACGGCGCGTGAGTTGCTCTCGGCCCTGGCAAGAGACGGGTTTGTACTGGATCGGCAAGCGGGATCGTACCAACTTCATCTGCACCCTGACGGCCGTCGGGTAACGGTTTCATTTCACCGTCCCGGGGAGACATTCGAAATCAAGACATTGCGGACGATGATCGATGCCTAGGCGCACTGGACGGGTGAGGACCTGAAGCGCTTGAAGTTGATCGGATAGTTCTCGGGTTTGCCCCCCACCCCCCGCCTGCGCTATCCTGAAATCTCTATCACTCTGTAAGGATTAGATTCAGCAAAGATGGCAAATACCTATGGTGCCCTGAAGCGCGTCCGTCAAGCCGAGCGGCGCACGGAATTCAACAAACAAGCCAAAACCCGTCTGCGTCACGGAATCCGCGCGATGCGTCGCGCTCTCGCGGGTAAGGACCCGAAAGTGGCGACCGATCTTCTGCCCAAGACCTTCTCTTTGATCGACCGTTCGGCCAAAAGCGGCATCATTAAGAAGAAGACGGCAGCCCGCTACAAATCGAAGCTGCATACCAAAGTCAAAGCCTTCGCGGCTTAAGCGGTCAGCTTCAGTACGAATTGCTCCATGACGATGCGGTCGTCCGGCCGCGCGTCGCGGAGCCCTCGATCCGCCTCGAAGATCAACTTGATGGCCCGTTCGAGTTGCGGTGTGCCGAACTTGGCCACCGTCTGGTAGACTTGGTCGGCTTTCGATCCCCACATCGGCACTCCCAGACGCTGGAAGTGTCCCTGTACCTGTTGCGAACTCTTCAAGCCGGCCTCGCGGGCCACCAGCGCCATGCGGAATTGCGCGGAAAGGAACGCCAGCGCCAGTGGCAGGTATACCCCTTCGCGCGTCAGGGTGTCCAGGATTTCCAACGACCGCGCGCGGTCGCGGCGGCCCAGCGCGTTCACCAGGGCAAAGATGGTGGTGGACCGCGCGTCCGGAACCAGAGCGGCGATATCGTCCACCCCAATCGCCCGATCGCCGGCGTACAGCGACAGCTTTTCGATCTCCACGGAAATGCGCGCGATGTCGGCTCCCAGGGCTTCCACCAGCAGATCGAGCGCCGCGGCGTCCAACCGGAACCCCGCGCGGCGCGCCAGCGCTTCGGTCTCTTCCCGAGCTTCGTGCGGTGTAAACCGGCGCAGTTCGACCACTTCCTGGATGGAGCCGTAAAACTTGCGGACGCGCTCCTGCTTGCGCTTGTCGTCGCCTTCGAAATCGAAGCGGTTCGCCTCGAAGACCATGGTCACACCCGGCGACGGATCCTTCATGTAGGCGGCGAGGGGCGATTCGCCGGCCCGCGACGGGACTCCGGCGGATTCTTCGTCGTCGCTTTCTTCGGCTGCCGCGCGGCCCTTGGGCAGGGCAGATTCGGCATTCACCACCCAAATCAGGCGCTCGGCGGCGAAGAGCGACAACGCGCGCGCGTCGTCCACTACCTCGGCCAGAGACTGCTCCGTCAGGTCGTGCTGCGCCACGGCATCCGGCGGGACCGAGGCAAGCAGCGCCTCCTTTAGACGCCGCCGTTCATATGCTTCCGGACCAAGCAGCAGAACCGCGGGCGGAACCGTTCGCTTCTTGATTCGGGCGAACAATTGAGCGGGTGTCATCAGAAGTTCTCGAGGATGGCCGTGAGGATACTGCGCGCCGCGTCGCGCGTGACCCGCTGGACGGCCGTTCCGCTTTCATCGAAGTAGGTGGCGACGTTCTCCGAGATTTCATAGCGTTCGCGGAACTCGTAACCGGCGCGCTGGAACAGCGATTTCTTGGTGGTCCGCTCAGTGAGGTAGATGTTCATTTGGAGGATCACCTGTGCGCCCGTGGACCGGCCCGTTACCGGGTCTGCGGTGGTGGAGAAGCTGACGAAGTTGGTGATCGCGCCGGTCAGCACGGCATCCGCCTGGGTGGGATCGGACACCACCTTGAAATGCGTCCGCGAAAGGAACTCACGCGCCAGGTCGGCCGACAGCAGTCGCGGAAGGTCGCTTCGCTGCGTTCCATTGTGGAACGGTTCGATGGCGACGGTGTGGATGCTCTTCGGGATCAGATCGGCCTTGCCCGCAATCTGATACCCGCACCCGCTCGCAAGTAGACCGAGTGCGATGAGTACAACGAATGGCTTCATACCAGCCGTCCTCACAGCAACTGCCGGGCCACGGCGACCGCGCTTTCCGATGCCAGGCGATAGTTGTCGGCCGCGGTCCACAGCCACAGGGCGTTGGGGTCGTTGCGGTCCGGCGCGATGGCGCCCACCGCGATGCCGCCCTGGCCGGCCTGTCCCACGTTGGTGGGGGGCTCGAATTCGCCGCTTCGTACCTCGATATTGCCGGCGGCCAGGCTGCTCTCCACGGCTTCCAGGTCGGGGCTGTCCTCGAATTCCAACCAGATGCTGAACGTATACCCGTGAAATACCGGCGCCTGGATGAGGCGCAACGACGGAATGGGAACGCCTTCGCCATCGCCGGGAAGTCCCAGCAATGTGGCCAGGTGGCGTTCGATGCGCAGTTCCGCTTCTTCGAGCGAGGCGGGCGCTTCTTCGCCATACCGGGCCAGCATATTGAAACTCAACTGCGTATCGAACACCGCGCGCGGCAGCGGCTTGAAAGAAAGCAGGCTGATGGTCTGCTGTTGCAACTCCTCCACGCCGGCTCTTCCCTGTTCGCTGGCCGGCGCGAAGATCTGAACCACCCCGCGCCTGATCGCATCGTTGGTGTGAAGCCGGCGCAACAGCAGCGCCAAGGCAATCGCAGCCGGGTGCGCGATGACATGGACACGGGTATCCTGGCGATTTTCCGAATACTCCTCGTCGCCGGATTCTCCCGACAGGGTTTCCACCAGCGGCGCCCGCAACCGGGCGTCCACCCGCTCTTCGGCCGCGAAGGTGAGGTCGATGACCGGCGTTCCCGCGTCGTCAAGCAGGTCGAGAGCTTTCTGGCTGGATGCCAGCGAGCCTGCCAGGAACACGGCGGCGGCGCCCTCCAGATTCTCGGCGTCCAATTCCAGCACGGTAGTGGCTTCATCGCCGACGCGCGTCAACCGTCCGGCCTCTTCCCCGTCGGCCGCGATCAAGCGCAGGTCGAAGCCGGGGGCGGAGGTGGCCACGATGTCGCGAATCTCGCGGCCCAGCAGCGATTCGCTGCCTACCAGTACGGCGAATCGGGAATTAGCCAACTTCGTGCTCCTGAGGCGGCGGAACCCGGCGCGGCAGTTTCAAGAGGCGCCGAACGATGCCGGCTAAGCGGGTAACGATTCCGCTCGCCACATACGTGGAAGCGATGGCCAGGAGCAGCGGTTGGCCGTAGTTCCAGATGCCGTAGATCAATGCGCCCAGCAGGATAAGGAGCAGCGGCGAGTAGGCCTTATTGAGATTGATCCCCTTGAAACTGTGATAGCGCCACGTGCTTACCATCAGAAAACCCAGCAGCGCCAGCAGGCACAGCCACGCCACGGAGAAAGGCCAATAGGCCAGCGGTTCGCCGCTTGAGGCGTACACCACGGCCGCCACCATGGCCGCCGCGGCCGGTATCGGCATACCGACAAAATATTTGCGGTCTGGCTTTCCGGGGTTCTTGGGCACGGGATTCTTTTGCACGTTGAAGCGCGCCAGCCGCACCGCGCCGCACAGCAGGAAGAGAAACGAAACGAACGCGCCGATGTTGTGCAGATGCTGCTGCCATCCCGGTCCGAACGAGACATCCGCGAAGTAGACACCCCAGGCGAATGCCAGGATCGCCGGTGCAATGCCGAAACTGATGACGTCGGCCAGCGAATCCATCTCCCGGCCGAACTCGCTGGTGGTGTTGGTCATGCGGGCGATGCGCCCATCCAGGCCATCCAGGAAGAACGCCCCGCCGATGGCCTCGGCGGCAATCACGAACTCTTCCGAGGCCCCGCCCGAGTGGAACGCCACGGCCCCGCGGAACGACCGCAGGATGGCGATGTATCCCAGAAAGATATTGCCCGCCGTGAACAGCGTCGGCAGGGCATAGGCCGCGCGGCGAGGCCGGCGGTCGGGCGAATGCGGATCTACCAGGCGTTCTCTAAGTTTCATGAGTGTCCTGTCCGCGGCGGCGTGCGATCACCGTCGACCCTGCCGACACGCGCATTCCGGTCTGCACCGCGATCTCCCATTCGGCGCCGAAAAGCACATCGACGCGGGAGCCGAATTTGATGAGTCCGATGCGTTCACCGGCGGTGACCGTGTCGCCCGCTTTCTTGTTGAAGACGATACGCCGCGCAATCAGCCCCGCGATCTGTTTGAAGACCACCGTGGAGCCATCGCCCTCAACCGTGACTACGTTCTGTTCGTTCTGGTTGGAAGCCTCCCCGCGGCTGGCCACCAGAAAGCGCCCTTCGTGGTATTCCACCTTGGCGATGGAGCCGGCGATGGGTGTCCGGTTGACGTGGACGTCAAAGATGTTGAGGAAAATGCTGATTCGTTGCACGCCCGATCCCTGGTCCACAATGGCGACCACTTTGCCGTCCGCCGGCGATACAGCCACCGGCCCGGACGGGATTTCGCGTTCCGGATCGCGGAAGAAGTACAGGCAAAACAGCGCCAGCACCCACAGCGGCGAGGCCAGCCCGGCGCCGCCCAGGTAGCAAATCAGCGCCCCTGCCAGGGACAGGGCAACCGCGTAGTAAATTCCGTCGCGTACGATCACGAATTACCATTTTCCCATACCCTAGGCGTCGCCAACGATTTGTTTGCTACCCCGGAATCCAGATGCCGCCCGCGGTCACCACTTCGATACCTGTTGGCAACTGCAGCGGCTCACTCGACTTGCAAAAGAAGGCCAGCCCTTTGTAGCTCATCAGGTACTGATACTTGGGGCCGAAGAAGCCGCTCTTGGCGGCAACCACCAGCGGGTCCTTCGCGCGGGCCAGAATCTTGGCAAACTCCGCCGGTTCCAGACGGACCAATACTCCCGATGCCTTAATGGCGTTCGCGATGGCGGCCGCTGCCGCTGCTGTTGCGCCTGCTGCCATAATTATTCACCTCATCCGATTGTATTCGTCCTGTTAGACTGACGGTGAAACATGCTCGCCCGCTCTACCGCTCTCCTTCTCCTCGCCACCGCCGCCCTGGCCGCGCCCCGCGACCATCTCATCTTCAATCGCGACTGGAAATTCCTCATCGGCGACCACCCCGGCGCCGAAGCCCGCTCCTTCCAGGACGCCAAGTGGGAGTCCGTCATGCTTCCGCATTCCTTCAATCTTCCCTACTTCCGTTCCGCCGATTTCTACGTCGGCTATGGCTGGTATCGCAAGCATTTTCAGCCCCCCGCCGCGTGGAAATCCCGCCGCGCCTTCCTCGAATTCGATGGCGTGTTCCAGGACGCCGAAGTCTTCGTCAACGGCCACGCCATCGGCCGCCACCAGGGCGGCTACACCGGCTTCTCCTTCGACATCACGCCAGCTCTGCGAGACGGCGACAATGTCATCGCCGTCCGCGTCAACAACAACTGGAACGCGCGACTGGCCCCGCGCGCGGGCGAGCACGAATTCATCGGCGGCATCTATCGCGATGTCTATCTGACTGTCGTCGACCCGCTGCACGTCGCCTGGTACGGCACTTTCGTCACCACCCCGCTGATTTCGGCTGAATCGGCGCGGGTCAACGTGAAGGCCGAAGTCCGCAACGATAGCCGGGTGGCGAAGCAGGCGACGGTGATCACCACCGTCGTCGACCCCGATGGCCACACCGTGCTCGAAATGCGCGCCACTAACACCGTCCCCGCGCAATCCGAGTACACCTTCGACCAGACCAGCGAGGCCATCCCCCATCCCAAGCTCTGGAGCCCCGACCATCCATTTCTGTACAGTGTTCACACCGTCGTTGGCGAGGACGCGGTCGACACGCCGCTCGGCTTCCGCTGGTTCCGATGGTCGGCCACCGAGGGCTTCTTCCTCAACGGCGAACATCTGTACCTGCGCGGCGCCAACGTCCACCAGGACCATGCCGGCTGGGGCATCGCCGTCACCCGCGCCGGCGCCGGGCGAGACGTCAAGCTCATCAAGGACGCCGGCTTCAACTTCATCCGCGGCTCGCACTATCCCCACCATCCCGCCTTCGCCGAAGCCTGCGACCGGCTGGGCATCGTCTTCTGGTCGGAGAATGATTTCTGGGGCAAAGGCGGCTTTGGCAAGGACGGCAACTGGAGCGCCAGCGCATACCCCATCCACCCCGAAGATTTCGCTCCTTTCGAAGAGAACTCGAAACAACAGCTCCGTGAGATGATCCGCATCAATCGCAACCATCCCTCCATCGCCATCTGGAGCGTGAGCAACGAGCCGTTTTTCACGGAGAACCAGGACCGCGCCCGCGCTTTGGTCAGTGCTCTGGTGAAGCTGAGCCATGATCTGGACCCCACTCGCGCGGCTGCCGTCGGTGGCGCGCAACGCGGCGATTTCGACCGCCTGGGCGACGTGGCCGGCTATAACGGAGATGGCGCCCGCCTCTTCCTCAACCCCGGCTTTCCCAGCCTGGTGTCCGAATACGGCGCGGTGGCCAAGGGCGTGCCCGGCGATTACGCTCCCTACTTCACCGACCTCGCCGACCAGCCGCAATACCCGTGGCGAGCCGGCCAGGCCATCTGGGCCGGATTCGATTACGGCACCATCGCCGGCCGCCAGGGCTTCAAAGGCATCATCGACTACTACCGCCTCCCTAAGCGCGCCTGGTACTGGTATCGCAATGCGTACCTGCACATTCCGCCGCCCGAATGGCCGAAGCCGGGGCAGCCGGCGCGCCTCGAACTCACCGCCGACAAAACCACACTGCACAGCGCCGATGGCGCCGACGATTGCCAGATCGTAGTTTCCGTACTCGATCGCGACGGCCACCGCGTCAGCAATTCGCCTGGGGTCACGCTCACCGTCGAATCCGGCCCCGGCGAGTTTCCCACCGGCCCCGCCATCACCTTCGCCGCCGATTCGGAAATCATGATGGTCGATGGCCAGTCTGCCATGGAGTTCCGTTCCTACTACGGTGGCGCGAGCGTGATTCACGCCACGTCGCTCGGGCTGCAGGATGCGACCATCGCCATCACTACCGAGGGCGCCCCGAAATTCGACCCCCAGCACACGCCGCCTGTGCCGATGCGTCCCTACGCGCCGGCCGGCCTCTCGAAGTTCCGTTCTACCGTGGAAGGCGCCGCCGCCAATGTAGCCCGCGACCGCCCGTCTCTCGCCTCCAGCGAATCTCCCGAACACCCCGCGCGCTACGCCAATGACAGTGCTCCGGCCACCACCTGGACCGCCGCCCGGAGCGACGAACACCCCTGGTGGCAGGTGGATCTGGAAGGTTTTTATCTAATCGCCTCCACGCGCATCGATTTCGGCGCCGCCGGCAGCCACGCCTATAAAGTGGAAGTCTCCAAGGACGGCATCGCCTGGACCACACCGGTCGATCAGACCACTCCGAAAGGCACGGAGGCCGTCCGCGCCGACACATTTTCCGCCGGCGTAGTGGCCCGCTACGTCCGCATCGCCGTAGTGGACGCTCGCAGCCTGACCGATGTCGCCGTCCTCGGTGTGCTCTGGACGGAGTAGCCTCTCACCCCTTCAGCTTGAGTTCCCAGGACTGCCCCACCAGATCATGCCCAAAACTGTGGTGCTTCTCTTCTTTCACCAGCCGGAATCCGCAGCGTTCGTAGATTCTGCGCGCGGCATGCAGTATGTCATTCGTCCATAGCGTCACTTTGCGATACCCGGCCTGCCGGGCAAAGGCGAGGCACTCCGCCACCAGGCGCGTACCCACCCCCAGCCCTCGCGCCGATGGCTCCACCAGCAGCAATCGAAGCTTGGCCACGGTCTTCGACTGCCGGACCAGAAAGATGCACCCCAGCCGTTCTCCCGTGCGTTCCGCGATCCAGCATCGTTCGCGCGTCTCGTCGAAGTGCGTCAGGAACTTTCCGGCGATTTCCGCCACAAAGCCTTCGAAACTCGAATCCCACCGGTATTCCTGTACGTACAACTCCCCGTGCCGCGCCACCACCCAGCCGATATCGCCCGGACGGTGCGTGCGCACCTCGAAGGTTTCCCCGGTGTCGGGCGGCGGCCGAAGCGTCTCGCGAATGGCCGCCATCGAGTGAACCAGTTGCTGCTGCCGCGGTTCGCTCATCCCCGCGAGCATTTGGCCGATCTCCACCCGCGACCGGGCGTCCAGGCGATCGAATTCTCGTCGTCCCTTGTCCGTCAGCGTCAAGTGGATCACGCGGCGATCGCTCCGCGAAGTCGACCGCTTAACCAGCCCCTGGCGCTCGAAGCTCTTCAATAAGCGGCTCAGGTATCCGGGGTCGAGATCCAGTTCCTCCACCAGCTTCGACGACTGGATTCCCGAGTGCCGCCCCAATTCGTACAACACCCGCGCCTGCGTCAGGGAAAACCGCGTTCTCAGGAGCCCTTCGCCCAGTAACCCGATCTGCCTGGTGTAAAAACGATTGAAACTGCGAACCAGTTGGGTGCGGTCGGGAGCGGCTGGCATGCCTCCATCTTCCATGAATTAGTTGACGGAGTCAACTAACAGGAGCGGGCCGTCTTGTGCCTCGATGGAAATGTCCCCCTTTTCGCCCCAATAGAAGTGTCCCCTGCCCGCGGTCCAAGAGATCCCATTCCCACTTGCCGGTGATGTTGGCCTAACCGCGTGCGGCGGATTCCGTCAAGGCCGCGCGCCGTTTCTTGCGCGCGCCGCGGGGAAGCCTTGATGGAATCGGCCGCCTGCATCACAACGGGCGAAAGAGGGAATGGGAGCGATCACTTCTGAAACCAGGGGACATTTCTATCGAGGTTCAATACTAGCGGAGCGGGCCGTCTTACCCCGAGTGGCCCTGCACCGTTACTCGATCGGGGCTCATCTCGTAACCCTCGTCGCGCGCCGTCGCGCAAGCCAGTTCCTTCAGGGCGGCCTCGCCGGTATCGGCGGGCGGCTTCTCGATCGGCCGTTTGATTACCTCCTCCCCGATCAGAATGTGGACCTCCCACCGTTTCTTGGCGGCGTTCCACTCCACCTTTGCGCTATCTGCTTGCACCATCGGCCGGCTCCTCCGGCTTCCAGTGTAATCCCCCGGCGAATGCGAAACTGTTCGAAGGAGAAGATGGTGAACCACGAATTGTACATGGCCCGCGCGTTCGAACTGGCCGTCGGGAGCTACGCGGAAGGCGGTTGCCCTATCGGCGGCGTGCTGGTGGACAACCGGACCGGCCGGATTCTGGGCGAGGGGCACAATGGCCTGGTGCAGGAAGGCAACCCGATTCTTCACGGCGAAATGGCGGCCCTGCGCGCCGCCGGCCGCATGCCCAACCGGCGCCACACCACCCTCTACACCACCCTGCAACCCTGTTTCATGTGTGCCGGAGCCGTCGCCCAGTTCGGCATTCCGCGTGTCGTGATTGGCGATGTGGTCAACGCATCCAGTGACGAAACCATCCGCTTCCTGCGCGGCCGAGCCATCGAAGCGATCGTGATGGATCCCGAGACCAGCCCGGCGGCGCGTCAATGCATCGAATTGACGGCCCGTTTCCGCCGGGAAAAGCCGGAGCAGTGGCTGGAGGACTGGGGTGGCTAACAGTAGATCGCGCCGCTAACCTTTGTCAGTGCTTATTAGTGAACCCGCTGATGTTACATTCGAAAGGCATGCTCCCGCTTCCCGATCCACGGGTACTCCTGCGATGGATGTTTCTGTGCCTCGGTCTGCTGCTGTTCTTCGGCCACGAATTCGTCGTCCATTCGATGCTGCGCGCCGGCCATTGGGCGGACATCCTCTACCCGCATAACGATGTCTTCCACGCCGGCTTCATGGCTGCCGCCTACTTCTTCCTGATCCCCATTTCCATCTTGTGCCTGGCCACCGCCTCCGGCCTCAAACGCAACAAACCCTGGGCCCGCTGGACGGGCGCCGCGGCATCCTCGTTGCTGCTTTTCGGCTTTCCCGTTCTCACCGTGGCCGGCGGCGTCGGCCTCTACGCCTTATTTGCCAAACCATCTCGTCCGCGAACGCCTTCCCGGCCCGCGCTTGGCCCCCCCGCGAAAGCCACCGATTCCAAAGCGCAGCCCTTCGTTTTCGGCATCACCATGTTCGCGGGCTTTCAGGCGCTGGCGCTGCTCACTCTCTACGCGCAACACAACGGCTTGCCCGCATGGAATCCCGGCCGCACCTGGTGGGTGTACCTCTTCCTGTTCCTGTTCCTCCAGACCGCGCTTCACGAACTGGGACACGCCGCCATCGCCTGGAGCGTCTACCACAAGGTCCGTGTCTTCTCCGTCGGGCCTTTTGCGTTTTGGAACGACGGCTGCCGCCGCCAGTTCCGCGTCGAGTGGAAACGCCTCCTGGACGCTAACGGCTACATGGGCGCGGTCGCGATCTCCGGCGACCATCTCGCCCTCAAGGAAGTTGCCATCGCCGCCGGCGGCCCGTTCCTCTCCTTGGCGAGCGGCGCGCTTCTGCTGCTTGTTTTCCTGTCCCTGCCCGGAACCCGGTTCCAGACGATGTGGTGGATGATTGCCTTCAATGCCGTCCTGGGCCTGTGCTATGCCGCCATGAGTCTTGTGCCCTTCGGTAATTCCGATGGCGCCATGCTCTACCACCTCGTCCGCGGCACGCCAGCCGGCCATCGGTTGCTCAACCAGCACAAGATCTCCCTGATTCGGGAACAGGCGGACACCGCTCATTCCCGCGCCGATTTCCAAACCGAAGTGGAACTCCGCCGCGACGCGCTCCAACTGGCGCGGGAGGGCGCCGGCCGGAACTCCATGGCCATCGCACTCAGCCACCAGGCGCTGGGACACGCCCTCCTGTCCATGGAGGATTGGCCGGGCTCTCACGTTGAGTTTCTGAAAGGCCTGGAGTTCGAAGCGGAGTGCGCCCTCAATCCTTCGCTGCAGGCCAATTCCTGGTCGGGCCTGCAAAAGGCCTGCGTGGAGCGGCATTCGGCCGTCGAGGCCGGCCGCGCGAGTACCGCTGCCGTGAAGGTTATCGACGAACTCAAACGGAACCCGAACCGTACCAGCCTGACCGTCACCCAAACCATGCTGGCGCAGGTCCACCTGCGTGCCGGGGCTTATGAATCCGCGTTGGCGGAGGCAGCCGAAGCCCTGGCCATTCTCCCTCCGCATCGCGACTGCCTCGTCCTCCGCGCCATGCTCCACGCCGTTCAGGCGGAAGCTCATCTCTACCTCAATCGCGTCGATGCGGGATTGGCCGCCGCCCGCGAAGCCGCCCTGATATTGAATTCTCCCGAAATTCACGCATCGAGCCGGAATCTGGCGTTCGATGAACTCGGCCGGTTGGGCGAAGGACTCCGGAGGGCGGGCCAGCCGGACCGTGCCATTGAGCTGATGCTCCAGGCCGCGAAGCAACTGGAAGCCGGTGGCGCCTCCGTCGCCGCCGCACAGTACCGCATCAGGCTCGCCCGCACCCTGCGCACTCGCGGCCGCCGCGCGGAGGCGCTCTACATGCTGCCCGACGAAGATACCTTGCCGTCGAGCGTGCGCCGCTCCCTGCTGGCCGAGCGGGCGGAACTCCACCTGTCCGCCGGCCAACACCGGGATGCCGTCGCCGATTGCCGCGCCCTTCTGGCTCTTTGGCAGGCCGAGGCGAATCCGGCGGTTCCCGAAATCGCGGCTGCCGAAGGACACCTCGCCCGCGCCTGTCTGGAAGCCGGCGACCCGGCGGAAGCCGAAGCTCTGGCGCGCCAGGCCGCCCCAGTGCTGACCTCCTGGGACCATCCCGGCGCCGCCAGTTGCCGGATCACTCTGGCTCTCGTCACGCGCGAACCATCATGCGCCGTCTTCGATGACGCTCTGCGGACCATCGAATCCCACCCGCTTCTCAGTCCCACCGAAAAAACCCGTCTCCTCGAAGCCGAGCGTGCCCGCATCAGTCGCTCCGGCCCCGTCGAAGGCGCGGCAACCTGGGAACGTCTGGTCCCGGTGGTCTGTACCTAGCCGTTGGGTCCTGCACACAGAACCGCGACCGTTAGGGAGCGGCCCGAGCGGCGCACGACGTGGCAAGTCAAGCCGCTAGACTGCTCCTCGTCCGGACGTTCGCGTTTCTGTCCGCGGCCAGCGGCCGCAACAGCCGATTTCTCGTGAGCCCTTCCCCGTCAGCCCCATTACCCAAGCGCCTGCTCGAGATCCGCGATGAGATCGTCGGCATGCTCCAGCCCTACCGACAATCGCAGCAAGTTCTGAGGCGTCCGGGAAGCCGGTCCTTCCACCGACGCCCGATGCTCAATCAGACTGTGCGTGCCGCCCAAACTGGTTGCCCGGATGAACAGTTCGCAACGCGCCGCCACCCGCATGGCCTCCTCGCGGCCGCCCTGTACCTGAACCGACAGCATCCCGCCGCCCGCCGACATCTGCCGCATGGCGATGGCGTGGCCCGGATGGTCCGCCAGTCCCGGATAGTGTACGCGCTCCACGGCCGCGTGCGCCTTCAGAAACTCCGCTACCCGGGCCGCGTTTTCGGAGTGGCCGCGCATGCGGTACGGCAACGTCTCCACGCCTCGCAGCGTCAGCCAGCAATCGAATGGCGATGGCACCGCCCCGCCGTATTTCTGCGATACCCGCGCCCGCTCGAAAAGATAATTGTCGTGCCGCCGGATCAGCACGCCGCCCACCACGTCACTGTGCCCGGTGAGGTATTTTGTGGTGGAATGCGCCACCAGGTCGATCCCATGTTCCAGGGGACGCTGCAGAACCGGCGTCGCGAAGGTGCCGTCGCACAGCGTCATCACCTGCGGCCCCGCCTCGCGCGCGACGGCCGCAATTCCCGCCAGATCGGTGATCTTCATCAGCGGATTCGAGGGCGTCTCCGTCCAGATCAGCCGCGTCTTAGCGGTAAGCGCCACACGCACCGCGTCCAGGTTGCTCATGTCCACGTAGCTGGCTTCCAGGCCCCAGTTGCCGAACACATCGCCGATCACCTTCCGCAGCCCCCAGTACACATCGTCGGGCGCCACGATGTGGTCTCCCGGTTCCAAGGCCTGCACCACCGCGGTAGCGACCGCCAGTCCCGATCCGAACATCAGCGCTTCGGAGCCGCCTTCCAGGTCGGCCAGGCACTGCTCCAGCGCCTTGCGATTCGGATTGTTCTCGCGCGAGTAGCTGAATCCTCGCGGATATTCTCCCTCGGGACTCCGTTCGAAGGTCGTAGACAGGTAAATCGGCTGGCTCACCGCTCCGGTGGCCGCGTCCGTGTGCCGGCCCGCGTGGATGGCACGGGTTTCCATTTTCATCACTGCCCAGTGTACCCTGTCGGGTGAAGTCACCTATACCCCTGCGCGCCATCACCCACGGTCCAGCCCATGATTGCAGAGTTTTACCTCGTAGTATCTGTAAGATAGCTTCAAAACAGGCTGGCACGGCAATTGCAAACTCGGCCCGTATGGCATACGTAATTACGGATACCTGCACCAAGGACGAGTTGTGCGTCCAGGCCTGCCCGGTGGATTGCATTCATCCCAAACAGGATGAAGCTGGTTTCGCCGAAGCCCCGCAGCTTTATGTCAATCCCAACGATTGCATCGATTGCGGCGCATGCGTGCCGGTCTGCCCCACCAACTCCATTTACACGCTCGATGAACTCCCCGCCGAATTCGCCAGTTTCGCCGAGCTAAACTCAGCCCATTACAATTAACCTTAGGGGACAGGCTTCGGCCTGTCCTTCCGTTCCCGCCCCACTCCCGCGCCTTGACACGCGCGCCGATTTCGCTTGCTTCCATAGTTCCATAGTTATAGAATTACAGATGCAATGGCAGCCAAACCCACCGAAGAGGAAATTACCCGCTTTGCGGACATGTTTTCCGCAATGGGAACCGGGCCGCGCTTGCGCATCATGCGAGTCTTGCTTTCAGCTCATCCCGATGGAATGGTTGTGAACGAAATTGGGAGCGAATTGGGAATTCCGGCATCCACGCTTTCACACCATCTCGAAAAGCTCAAGAACGAGGGCCTGGTCAAGGTGAAACGCGAAAGCACATATCTTTGGTATTCGGCCAACGCGGAAGCGCTTCAAGAGCTTTTGGGCTTTCTCTACGCCGAGTGCTGCACACGCAACCAGGCGGTGGAACCGCGGACCATTATGCGCCTGTGCCGTTGAAGCTTCTCTGAAGACCAATTACCGAAAGGCAAGACCATGGATCTCAAAATGGATCTCAAAGATGTAGTGAAGGAAAAGTACGGACAAGCGGCGTTGCGCGTCAATGCCGGCGGAAGCTCCTGCTGTGCACCTGGGGCCGCGCTTGATGGATGCTGCGACCCGATCACCTCGAACCTCTATGACGCCACCGAGACCGGCGAACTGCCACCCGAAGCGCTGCTCGCCTCGCTCGGCTGCGGCAATCCCACCGCGCTCGCCCAGCTCAATACCGGTGAAACCGTGCTCGATTTAGGCTCGGGCGGCGGCATCGACGTCCTGCTTTCGGAGGGCCGGGTGGGTCCCACGGGGAAAGCCTACGGGCTCGATATGACCGATGAGATGCTGGCTCTCGCTCGGGAGAACCAGCGTAAGGCCGGGGTGGAAAATGTGGAGTTTCTTAAGGGTGAAATCGAGCATATCCCGTTGCCGGATAATTCAGTCGACGTGGTCATCAGCAATTGCGTCATCAACCTGTCGGGCGACAAAGACCGCGTATTGCGCGAGGCATTCCGGGTTTTGAAACCGGGGGGCCGCTTCGCCGTCTCGGATGTGGTCACCCGCGGCGAGGTCCCGGAAGGCGTTCGGCAAAACATGCTGCTCTGGGTCGGCTGCATCGCGGGAGCTCTTCAGGATTATCAGTATGTGGCCAAGCTCGCCAAAGCGGGCTTCGACGGCATCGACATTGAGCCTACCCGTGTTTACGATATCGAAGACGCCCGAACGTTTCTGACCGGCCAGGGTGTCGATGTGGACCGGGTCGCGCCGCGGGTTGAAGGGAAATTCATGAGCGCATTTATTCGCGCCGTGAAGCCGCCAAGCTGCTGTGCTCCGGGCTGCTGCGCGTGACGCCGCCACGGCGCATCGCCGCCTGGGCGATTGGTGCGGCCCTGCTGCTGGCGGCGGTGGCCGGCTCCGGCATCATGGGCGAACGCCGCGCCGGGGGTAACGTGGCGATTAGGTTGCTTGCCAATACGCGGGCAGCCGGCGCAATGCTGGTTTCGCTCATTCTCACCTTCGGCCCCATCTCGGGTGCGCATTTCAACCCCGCCGTAACGCTGGCCGACGCGTCGCAAGGGGGGCTATCGTGGGGCGAGGTACCGGGCTATGTCGCCGCGCAAATCGTTGCCGGATTCCTCGGCGTGGCGGCGCATGTGATGTTCTGCGGTCCGCTGTTCCGCGCATGGCGCCACGTAAGGGCCGGCGGGGCGCAAATGTTCGGCGAGTTCTTTGCTGCGTTCGGGCTGGCCGTTATCTGGGGCTGTGCGCGCCTTCGTTCCGTGGCGGCGCCGTTCGCGGTGGGGGCGTATAGTACCGGCGCGTACTGGTTCACGGCATCCACTTCGTTCGCCAACCCTGCCGTTATGCTCGCCCGCTCCGCAAGCGGCGCCTTCGCCGGCATACGGCCCGCGGATGCTCCGGTATTGATTCTGGCCCAACCCGCGGCGGCGGCAACGCTGTCGTTTCGCTGGCTGGCGCCGCCAGAGGGAGGCAAACGATGAGCGATAAGAGCAGGGTGTTGATTCTCTGCACCGGAAATTCAGCCCGCAGCCAGATGGCGGAAGGACTGCTCCGGCACGATGCCGGCCAACGGTTCGACGTCGAAAGCGCGGGCACAAAACCCAGCTCCGTGCGGCCTGAAGCGATTGCCGCCATGCGTGAAGTGGGCATTGACATTACCGGCCATCGGTCGAAATCCGTCGAGGAGTTTGCCGGGCAACATTTCGATTACGTCATCACCGTATGCGACAGCGCCCGCGAATCCTGCCCGCTGTTCTTTGGAGCGGCAGAGACGCTGCACCACGGCTTTGACGATCCCGCCGCGCTCCACGGCTCCGAGGAAGAGCGGCTCGCGTTGTTCCGGCGCGTTCGCGATGAACTGCGCACCTATTTGGCCGATTTCGCGCGGAAGGAAAGCTCTCCTCCGAGCCGCTAACCCCATCGCCGCGATACCATCTGAGTCATGCCTTTTCGACGCGCCGCCGCGGCCGCCTGGCTGCTCCCGCTTCTTGCCTGGTCCCAACCACCCATCACGCCCGCCAACTGGGGCTCCCTCGCCACCCCGGTCTACGGGTCCGTTCAGCCGTCTTTCCCCGCAGGTACCGAACTCTTCGCCGGACCCAACAAGTTCGGCGGCTACTTCTCGGGTGTTCTGCCCAATGGCCGCGTGGCGAAACCGGCGGGTGTCTCCATCCAGGTCGGCATGAATCCACTGGGCGCGGCACTCACGCCCGATGGCAAATTCCTGCTCACCAGTAACGACACCACCAACAACGGCCCTGCCTCCCAGCAGAACCCCATCAACGTCAGCGGCTACTCTCTTTCCGTCATCGACACCGCCTCCATGAAAGTGATCTCGCAATTCAGCCCCGGCGTGAAGCTCTTCATCGGGCTCCGGATCACCGGCGCCGGACCCTATACGGTATGGGCTTCCGGCGGCGGCGATAACCAGGTCGACTTGTTCACCCTGTCCGCGGCGGGTGAGATCGCGAAGGCCAAGCCCGACCGCATCGTCATCAAGCCGATTCTGCCCTCTACCGCCGGCTATGTCTCTAATTACACTCCGGACGCCGCTCTCAATACCCCCGACGCCAAAGGCAATCGGCCGCCCGTTCCCACCGATTTCAACCGCACCACCGGCGCCCAAACCACCTTCCCCGCCGGAAGCGCCCTCAGCCCCGATGGAAAATTCCTCTACGTCGCCTGCAATGGCGATAACAGTGTCGCCGTCATCGATACCGCCAAATTGGCCGTGGTGCGCCAGGTTCCCACCGGCTACTTTCCCTATGGCGTGGCCGTCAGCCGCAGCGGTCAAAAAGTGCTGGTTTCCAACTGGGGCATCGCCGAGTACCGCTTCCTCAAACCCACTTACGATCCCGCGACCGGCAAGCTCACCGCCATCGACAGCACCGGCAACAACCTGCCCGACGGCTTTTATGTGCCCGCCACCGACACCAAGGGTCCGCGTCCCAAGACGTCTTCCATCGCCATCCTCGATGCCCCCGGAGCCGACGGCGCAGCCCTCGCGCTCCAGGGCGCGGTGTACCAGGGCAAGCCTCTCGACGCCCTGCACCAGGTCGGCGACACCCATCCGTCCGCCACCGCCATTGTTCGACAGGGCTCCGTCGAAGTGCTCTATGTCACTAAGAGCAACGACGACAGCCTGGGCCTGCTGCGCCTCTCCGACAATCGCAAGCTCGCCGATTTCGACCTGTCGCCACTCGCCGTCGCCCTTCCAGGCGGCCAGAAAGTGCGCGGCGCGGTCCCCAACGCGCTAGCCGTTTCTCCCGACAACCGGCGTCTCTATGTCGCCGAAGCGGGTATCGATTCGGTCGCGGTGCTCGACACCTCCGATCCCCAAAAGCCCAAACTTCTCGGCCGCATTCCCACCGGCTGGTATCCCACTGCGCTGGTCCTCTCCAGCGACGGCAAGCAACTCTTCATCGTCAATGCCAAAGGCATTGGCGAGGATGTCAATCCCGCCATCGATACCAATGCGCCCGCGCATTCGACCGGCCTGGTCTCGCAGCGCGGCATCGACAGCAACTACATTTACGGCACCGTGCAGAAGGTCGATCTTGCCGCGCTCACGCTCGACAACACCACCGTGCTGCACAACAACTACGCCCTCGTCCCGAACCTCGATACCAGCGTGGTCCCCACCGGCGGAGCCGCGTCGCGCAAGATCCGCCACGTCGTCTTCATCCTCCATGAGAACAAGACGTTCGATTCCATGCTCGGCAGCGTGCCCGAATTCGGACAGTTCGCCGGCTCCACGTTCAACGACGCCCGAGGTACGGCCTATTCCAACCTTCAGTACAACCGCGTCTCCCTCAACGTGCACGCCCTCGCCCGCCGCTTCGCCACTGCCGTAAACTACTATTCCGACGCCGAAGAGAGCGACGCCGGCCACCAGTTCGCCACTTCCGGCATCACCAGCGACTACACCGAGAAGACCCGCCTGGTGAAGAACGGCCGCGGCCTTCTGGTCAACAAGAACATGGAGCCCGAAGACTACCCCGCCGGCGGCTATATCTTCAACAACGCCGCGCGCAACGGAGTCTCCTTCAAAGACTATGGCGACCTGACCCGCATCGCCGGGACCGACACCGGCGTCAGCACGCCCACCACGCTCAACGATTCGCACAGCGGCAATGCCGGCTACCCCGTCCTGCAGGACGACAAGGCCAGCGTCACCGCTCCCCTGAAGAATATCGGCGATGTGGACTCGCCGCTACAGGGTCTCGGCCAATCTTATTTTCTGACGCTGCCCATCCTGGCCGTCCTGGGCGCCAACAACGCCAATGGCGAGCCGCACCTCGACCACAATTACCCCGGCTACAATTTCAACATTTCAGATCAGCGTCGCGCGCTCGAATTCATCGCCGATTTCGACCGCATGGAGAAGGCTGGCACTCTCCCCCAGTTCCTCTACATCTACCAGCCCAACGACCACACCGGCCGGGCGCAGGCGCCCAACATCGCCGAAGTCGGCGCCACCGCTCCGCAGCAGGTGGCCGATGGCGACGTGGCCCTCGGCATGGTGGTCAACCATATCATGAAGAGTTCCATCTATTACGATGAGAAAACGGGAGAAGGCAGCGCGATTTTTATCACCTGGGATGACGCGCAAGCCACCGTCGACCACATCCATCCGCACCGCACGCCGCTGGTGGTCGTCAGCCCTTTCGTCAAACCCGGCTATATCGCCACGCGCCACTACTCCACGGCATCCATCCTCAAGACCGAGGACCTTCTGCTGGGGCTGCCCCCCAATAATTTCGGCGATCTGATGGCCACCGACCTCCGCGACCTCTTTCAGCCCACATTCAACGGCATCACCGCCGCCCAGGTCCCGGTGGCCCGCACCGCTCTGGAGTTGACCCCGTCGCCCGAGGGCAAGCGGGTCTGGCGCCTGGTCGCCCGTCTCGACACTTCCGCGCCCGACCGCGACAGCTCCCGCTTGGGCGCCCTCGGCCGCCTCACGATGATGGCCGACGACCTCCATGAGCAAGCCGTTGCCCGCAACCAGCTACAGTCGCGCGCCTACCGTTCTCAGCAGGCGGCCATCTACGCCGAAGCCCTGAGAGTGGTCAAATCGCCCAAGCCCCACGACGACGACGACGAGTAAAGGTGGAGCACGCCGATCAACCGGCGACAGGTTCGAGCTGATTGGCGCGGGCGGCTTGCCCCTCGCTATGGGACGCGGAAACCGGATTCCGGCCACGGCCATATTGCCGTGGCGAACAGCCCATGACCCTCTTGAAGGCTGTGCTGAAGGCGCTTTCGGATTCGTACCCAAGCGACAGGGCGATGACGGAAATGGAGTCGCTGGAATTCGCCAGCTTGTCCCCGGCCAGCAGCATTCGCCAGCGCGTCAGGTATTCCATGGGCGACTCCCCAACCGTCTGTTTGAATTTCAGGGCAAAGGTCGATCGCGACATGCCGGCGCGCTCCGCCAGCGCCTGTAATGTCCAGCGATGCGCCGGATCGTCGTGCATGGAGCCGATCGCCGCGCTCATCTGTTTATCCGCCAGGGCGAAGAGCCACCCAACGCCACCGCTCAACCCTTCCGCCAGATGCAGCCGCAGGGCCTGAACCAGCATCATGTAGGCGAGTTGTTGCGCCACCAGAAAGCCGCCCGGCTGCGGCTCGCGCAGTTCCTGCATCATCCGCTCCAGAGACCAGCGCATCGCCTCCTTGTCCGATTCTTTCCGGATGTGCACAATGGGCGGCAACACGCCCAACAGGATGCCGGCATGATCTCCGGTAAAGGCGAAGTACCCGCCGACGCCAAAGCAATCCCCGCCGCCGTTGCACGAGGCGATGCCACCATTCAGCGGGAACGAAAACATCGTGTGAGCGTCGGCAGGCGTCAAAGTCAGATCGCTGGCAAGGCGGAAAGGCCGTCCGCTGGGCAACAGGAAGCAGTCCCCCGGCTGTAGGCGCACCGCGTCGGGAACGCCCTCCACGGAGAGCCAGCACCGGCCGGAAACCAACGCGTAGCATTTGATGCCTTCATGCTGGGGGAACCGGATTGACCATTCTCCACCCATATCAAAGCCGCCGCACATATAACTGCGCGGTTTCAGCAGCGACAGCACATCGGAAAGGGGGTCCATAGGCAATACCGGACGATTGCGAAGGTAATACGGACTCTACAGCATAGATAGTATCTCATCAATCCCCTATCTTGAAATCACCGGGCTGCGAATGCTGTCCCGAATCGTGAAGTGAAGTAGTCATGAAGTGAAGTAAAGGAGAAATCGCAATGCGTATCTTCGTCACCGGTGCTACAGGTTTTATCGGTTCTGCCATTGTTCAGGAACTCATTCACGCGGGCCATCAGGTGCTCGGTCTGGCTCGTTCAGATGCGGGCGCCAAGTCTCTGATCGCCGCCGGCGCCCAGGTGCATCGAGGCGATCTGGAAGACCTGGAAAGCCTGCGCAGTGGAGCAGCCATGTCGGATGGCGTGATTCATACCGCCTTTATCCACGACTTCTCGAAATTCAAGGAGAACTGTGAGATAGACGGGCACGCCATCGAGGCTCTCGGCTCCGCGCTCACCGGTTCGGACCGTCCCTTGATCGTCACTTCCGGAACCGCGCTCCTTGCGCCAGGCCGCCTCGCGATCGAAGAAGACGTGCGCGATTCCAGCGCCGGCCCGTTTCCCCGAGTTTCGGAAAAGGTGGCAGCTTCGGTGGCGGAGCGCGGCGTGCGCACGTCAGTGGTGCGCCTCCCGCCGTCGGTCCATGGCGACGGCGACCACGGCTTCGTTCCGATCCTCATCGGTATCGCGCGTGAGAAGGGCGTTTCGGCGTATGTGGGCGACGGGCTCAACCGCTGGCCCGCGGTGCACCGCCTCGATGCCGCTCATCTCTACCGGCTCGTACTTGAGAAGGGCGCCGCGGGAGCCCGGTACCACGGAGTCGCCGAAGAAGGCGTGCCGTTCCGGGACATCGCCGGCGTGATCGGCCGCCGCCTGAACGTGCCGGTCGCCGGTAAAACCCCCGAGGAAGCAGCCGGCCACTTTGCCTGGTTCGCGCAGTTCGCGGCGACCGACAGCCCCGCCTCAAGTCGCCGAACTCGGGAACTGCTGGGGTGGCAGCCCAAGCAGCCCGGGCTGATTCCCGATCTCGACCGGCCGCGCTATTTCGAAGCCTGAACGGATTTGCGATAGGCGATGGTCGCAGCCCACTCGACGCTGCCATATTGGTCGGCCGGATTCCTTCGTGATTATCTTATCGACACCAATGCGATTCGCGCTTTGATGCGAGCGGACGCGCCGATGGCATCCGAGCATCAAATGTATCGGAATGGGACAGATGCAGCCGTTTGATCGGATAACGTGGAACCCGAGCCTGATGAATGGTCAATCGTGCATCCGCGGCATGCGGCTGACCGTGCGCCGGGTGGTGGAGGCCGTTTCGATTTACCCGGACCGGAACGGCCTTTTCAGAAACTGTCCCGAACTCGAGCCGCAAGATGTTCGGCAGGCGTTGGCGTTCGCCGCCGCCAGCCTTGAGGACGGTGCGACCGAAAACAACGCGGCCTGACCGGTTCAGCCATGCGCCTGGTTCCGGATCGGGGAGTTCCGCGAAACGCGGCCGCTCTTCTGGGCAATTTCGGATACGACTGGTTGCATGGCGGGGAAATCGGGATGAGCAGGACCGCCGATCGCTGGACGCGGACTTTCACACGATCCTGGCTTTCGAAGCCGATCTGAAGCGTGGCTCCCTGGTTACCGTGAAGGCGCTCAAGACAACGTGTCATCGGCTCCCCGTCGGCGCCTCCGGCTGACGGCAAGTCACAAGCGTTTAATGCAGGGCAGGCTTGCTCCAAGCTTTCTCCGAGTGGCGCGTGATACGCCCACAAGACGCCTCGCCGTGAAGACGCACAATTCCCGTAGCGCCGTCTCGCGGGCCTAACTTCCGGTTTGCCGACTTCGGGACGGGAACGGCTGCGGCACTTCTACGGTGAGCGCGTTTCTTGTCCTTGGTGCCGTCCCAGATGCACCGTTGGCCGTGCAACTTCCAAGTGATCGTGATATTTGCCCCGGAAACGACGTTCACCAAACTGCCGAGCGCGCGGGGCTCGTCGCCGCCAGTTTACGGGAACCGGTCTCTCCAGGCGGAAACATCAAGACGGCGCGTGAAACCGTGCGGCGTGGCAGGCTAACGGCTGGATGGATTTGCGTTTGTACAGCACTCCGACATTGCTAACGAATGCACGCGAATGGATCTCCTCGGGCGGAGGTCGCGTCACCCGAGAAAGTGAAGTTTTTGTCACGACGGCGACAAATGGAGTCTATAGCGGCGAGACAGTCGAAACTGAATCCGTGGAAGTCAACTCTCAGTTGTCGGTCGGTTTCGGCTCGATGTGGTCGATCACCAGCACCGGCGTCGGACGCTTCTTTAATTCCAACTTCATTCCCAGTTGCTTGCTGATGGCGTCGACAAGTGTGATGGCGCCGCTCGGATCGGACGCGCCGTTCTGTGGTCCCGCGTCGCCGCCGCGCGTTACGAATGCCACGCCGGCGCCGGCGGTGTTATAACCGACGCCGCTGAACGTGAGGCTGAAATCCCACGAGCCTTGCAATCCGGTTTCGTCCCGAACCTGGATGGTTTGATTCTCCGCAGCGATGGAGGGGAGCAGCGCGGCGAATTCCGCCATGGTCATATTGTGGCAACTCACCAGCCGGTTCAGAGCCGGGTTGCTCTTCGAAGGATCCTTCTCGCCCGGCGCCGGACCTTCGGTCCACTTCGTGCGGCTGGCCGGATCGGCCTTCTGGAGTTTCGGTTTCACCGCCGTCAAGACCCATGTATTCACCGGCCGATCCTCGAAGTGAACCTTCATCTGGAAGCGTTCGGTCAGCAGCTTCTGATACATCGGGCGGTACAGATCCAGGTCCACCTGATCGCGGCTGCCGCCCTCCGCCGTGGCGATGGAGTGCGGCACGGTGGCCATCAGGTCGTAATGATCCGCGTCCGCGAAGTTAGGCAGGCCCACGATCAGGTCGGGGTTATAGATATTCCACGCGGTGTAGATCAGTTGCATCAGAGTGGCGTTCTGCCTGGTCAGCCGATCGCCCTGGTAGACACCGGCGCCGCCCCTTCCGCGGGCGCCGCCTCGGCCGGCGTCCACCGGCGCGCTGGGCTTGAGCGACGCCGCCTCGAACTCGGTGGGCGGCGGAGGAAAGACCGTCAGTATGTTTGGAGCATTTGGCGTCGGCTTGCGGTTCACACCTTCTACCAGGATTACCTGCGTCGGAATCTGGATGGGTTCGAGCTTCAGCCCGAGTTGCTTATTGACAGCATCCAGGATTACAGCCTGAGGGTCCGAAGGCGAAAACTTCAATTCGAAGTCGTAGGTTCCGTTCAACTCGGTCTTGTCGACGATTTTGATGACCGAATTGCTATTCGGCGGCGAAATCCATCGGCGGATGAAGTTGGCGAATGCCTCCATAGTGGAGTTGTGGCACAAGCCCACCAGGTTCTGCACGGGCCGTTGGCCGGCGCTCGCATCCACCGGTGCGGACATGCTCATTCGCAGGCCGCAGCCCGGCTGTCCCGAGCCGTCCGAATCCTTAAACTTGGGGTTCTTGCCCGCAGTCAGCGCCAATCCCGGAAAGGACCTGGTATCGGTGTGAAAAACCAGCTTGAAGCGGTCCGCCAGCAGCGATTGCAGCATGGCTCTCAGGATCTCCGGCGGCGTATTGGGGGCCGCTTTGGTGATCACGTCGAAGCGGTCAAACTCCAACCAGTTTGGCCCCCCCAGCACCTTGTCGGCGTCCACCCCGTGGGCGAAGGCGATGAGATCCACCATGGTGGCATTCTTCATCTCCCATCGCTCGCCCTGCCGCAGCGGGCCGCGCATGCCGGGCGTGATGCTGGGAGTGCTCGCGTGAACGTCCGCGATTTCGAAGCTGGGCTTCGGTTCGGACTGGCCGAATGCTGCGCGTGCCCAAAAAGCTAGCGCACTGACTGCAACAAATGTTCGCATTCCACTCCTCTCCATTCTCCGCCGGCGCCAATTTCTCCGATCCCGTTCGGGCTCAGTATGTTTATGATGACATGCTAGTCTCCGCCCTTGGCAATCACGAGTTCGTAAACGGGGAGTTCCTTGCTTACGCGGTCCATCTTCGATAGAGGACTTCAAGGCTGGGGATGGCTATCGAGAGCCCTACCAAAAGGCAACGGGAATCCTAAAGGCTTTGGGTGCGACGAGCGGAGAGTGGGTCGCCGATGTGGGAGCGGGGAGCGGATACTATACGGTAAGGCTCTCCAGTGTTGTTGGACCGGAAGTTGCTGAAAACCAGAACAAATGTGTTCGGCTTGCAGAATGTCGAGATCGTAAAGGGCGACGCCGACAATCCGAAACTTCCGCCCGATAGACTTGCCGCTGTCCTGGTCGTGGACACCTATCACCATTTCGAGTACGTTGAACGGATGCTCGATCACATACTGCATGCACTCAAGCCGGGTGGACGCATGGTCATTGCGATTACAGCCGGCGCGAGGATCGGGGTCGCGTCCGAGCGGACCAACTCAGGCGGCACGAAATCAACCCCAGTATCGTCCGGGACGAGGTGGAGCAAGCCGGTTTCCGGGTCCTCAGTTGCGACGAGCAGTTTCTGAAGCGGATGCCGGACGCGCC